>Ga0268278_1000555_pt1 | contig 25445 bp, 26 predicted proteins | sample saktaG_3_FD_190135 | JGI IMG/M metagenome (GOLD analysis project Ga0268278, IMG submission 190135) | Saline water microbial communities from Sakinaw Lake, British Columbia, Canada - sak_2010_1_5_55m | ecosystem: Environmental > Aquatic > Non-marine Saline and Alkaline > Saline ...
AATTGAACAAAAAACCAAAAACATTTCCTAATAAAATCGCTATCTTTATTATTTTTCGACGGATTAGTTCACCCCTATGAATTAGATAAGAAACAAACAGTAGCAAAAATGACAACCCTAAAAATATTAATTTTGTTTGTGTGGGAATTGGAATTCTCACACCAATAAAAAAAGCAATTCCAAAGAATACAAAAAAGATTGCTACGGTATAACTAACTAAAAAACGCGCATATAGATTGAAAAAATCAAAAAGGGATTTCCCGAAAGCATAGCCGGATTTTATAGTTTCTTCGGTTGCCATTGTTTATTCTTTTTACTTAGCCGCGAAAAATCATTGAACGACTTGATGTAATTTTTTGAATTCTGGCCTATATCTCGCAAAATAAAAAATTATATATAAAGGCACTGCAATAGGCGAAAATAGAAATACTACTCCAGCCCAATTGCCAGGGGCCCATATATTAACTCCGGCTTTTCGGAGGCGTTTTGCGCTAATATAAACCCAAATAGTCGCCACAATAACAAAAATTATTGGGGCAAAAAGTACAAGTAATAATGGTAAAAGTTTAATCATTTTCGTTGTCTATCTATGTTTATTTATAAGCTGGTTCGACCTTTTAGCTCATCAAGTTGTTTTTTATATTTTGCAAACCTGATAATTATATAAAGCGGGAACATAATAATCCATAGAATGACAATGAGGGCAGACCAACTTGCCGCATCCATTGTTTTTATACCGGCAACATTAAATTTCTTAATATCATTATAGGCCCAAATAGCTGTAAGGATTATAACGGCTGGTGGCAAAAAATAATAAACAAAAAATAAAAGATAATCCATTGTTTTTATTTGTTTTTTAAATTAAATTATACTCCTCGACCTTTATTATAGTTTACTCCCAACACTTTTTGCAATAATCATTTTATCAACTCCTCAATTGAAACGCCCAACGTTTTGGCGATTTTCGCCATAGTTTGAACGCTTGGTTTGTTAACAGTACCGCTTTCGACCTTCATAAGCGTTGTATATTTAACATCGGCTTTCTTTGCCAAATCATCTTGCGTTAAACCAAGTTTATTGCGTAATCTCTTGATATTTTTGCTGATTGTTTTTCCGCTTGTCATATAAGTAAAGTTTTGGTAGTATTATAGTACATAAGGTTATTATCTGTATTATTATACTACCAAATAAAATGGATTTAAGCAAACAAATTTTAGGGAGTTCATTATCGTTGCCCGCGTATGGGCGGGAGGGACAAGGGCAACACCTTTTATTTTGGCGGCGCATTTCGCAAAGCGAAATACGAAATTCGGCGGCGGCGGAAAGCGAGGGCGGGCAAAAATTCCTTCCCCCCAACCCCCTTCCTTTTTGCCCGCCCGAGCGTTCAGTTTGGCGCGCGAAGCGCGCCATCAGTTCCGTTCAAAAAAGGTTCGGATTTCGTCAAACAAACGCACAATAAAAAAGACCCGTTTAATCACGGGTCTTTTTTATTGTGCTCGAGGTGGGACTCGAACCCACACGAGATTGCTCTCACATGATTTTAAGTCATGCGCGTATACCAGTTCCGCCACTCGAGCATTATCATTATGAGGTCATGACCGGATTCGAACCGGTGTAAACGGTTTTGCAGACCGTTGCCTAGCCACTCGGCCACATGACCATTGTCTTATTTTATCATTTTTTAAGCAAAATTCAAGATTTATTTTTAGAAAGTAGTTCTTCGATCCTTTGAGCTTTGATTTCTGCTTGGTCAATTTCAAATTTAATTCTAGGAATAGACTTCATATGTAGTCTCTTGTTAAGTTTTTGCTGAATTTGAAAAATATTTTTATTAATTACTTCTAGCGCTAACTCTTTTTTTTCTTGAGGCAAAACGCTAATTTTAACTTTTGAATGCTTTAAGTCGGGTAATGTATCAATATCTGTAATGGTAACTAAAATATTATAAAAATCAATTTCTCTCAAAAGCAGCTGGCTTATTTCATGCTTAAGTAATTTATTAACTCTTTTAACTCGCTGGGACATTTTATTAATATTATATTTCTCTCTTTTCCCTTTCTTCTTCGTAAAATTCTAAAATATCTTTTTCTTCAATAACAGTTGTTCCCTGAAATAAGACGCCACATTCTTGATCTTTTGATACCTCTTCTATTTCTTTTTTATCTCTCTGAAGTTGGATTATTTTTCCTTGTCCTACTTTTTTTTCATTGCGAATAACGTCAATTAAAACGTTTTTTTTGATTTGTCCGTTAATGACTTTTCCTCCGATAACTTGTCTGTCTTTTTGTTTTTTAAATAAAGCGAGAACTTTTAATTTTCCTAAAGGATGCTTAATTATTTCTGGTTCTAATAATCTGGAAAGCATTTCTCTAACCGCTTGAATAAGTTCGTAAATTATTTCAAAAATAGCAATTTTTATTTTCCTTTGTTGCGCTATTTGTTGAATAGACGAGCTAGCTTTAACTCTGAAACCGATTATTCTAGCTTTGGCTGATTCAGCCAATTTAATATCAGATTCAATAATATCTCCTGCTTCGGCTTTTAAAATTCTTAAAGAAATTTCATCATCAGGAATATTTTTAAGGGATTTTTTTATTGCTTCTATTGAGCCTTGAACATCGGCCTTTATAATAATATTAAGAATTTTTTTATCAGGCTCAAATAAAAAAACTTCTTTTTCAGACGAAGAGTCCATCTTTGGCTTGTGTTTCTCAATTCTTGCCTGAGCTTGTTCTAAATTATCAAGAACAGAAAACTTTTCTCCTGTTTGCGGGACTTTATTAAAACCAGTGACAATAATAGGCATTGATACGGTCGCTTTTTCAATAGAGTTAGATTGGAAATCTTCCATTGTCTTTATTTTTCCGTAAGCTGAGTCAGTTCCGACAATATCTTTATTACTCAATGTTCCTTCTTTGATTAATAAAGTTGCTGTGGCGCCTCTTTGTTTATTATGACTTGATTCAATTACAACTCCTGAAACAGGCGCATCTGCTAAAGTTTTTAATTCTTCCATTTCAGCTATTAATAGTATTATTTCTAAAAGTTCGTCAACGCCTTGTCCTGTTTTAGCTGAAAGATTAATAGAAGGGACTTGTCCTCCTAAAGATTCTACAATAATTTCTTTTTTTACTAATTCTCCTTTAACTTTTTCAGGTTGAGCCTCTTTTTTATCAATTTTATTCAAAGCTACAATTACAGGAATTCTTGTTTTTTTAATATGGTCAATAGCTTCTTTTGTTTGGGGTTTTATTCCTTCTTCAGCGGCAATAACTAAAATAGCGATATCAGCAACTTTAGCTCCTCTTGAGCGCATGGCCGAAAAAGCTTCATGCCCTGGTGTGTCAATAAAAGTAATTTTTTTATTATTATGCTCTATTTGATAAGCTCCGATATGTTGAGTAATTCCGCCAGATTCTTTTTCGGTTATTTTACTTTTTCTAATATAATCAAGAATAGATGTTTTTCCATGGTCAACATGGCCTAAAATAACCACGACGGGCGACTTTGGCTGAAAATTATTTTGTTGTTTTGTTTTCTTTGTCATTATATGGCTTAAAATAACATTTTTAATAATTTTGGTCAAATAAAAACAAGCCATCATAGCTCATTTTTTAGTTTTTGGTCTTAATTTATTTTATTCTCACCCCGGCTTTTTTTAGCGCTTCAATTTCTTCTTTTGAGAGGGGATATTTTGATTGGCCGAATTCAATTGGCTTGGTATATACTCTTGTACCTTCTCTTGTGAATAAGCTGGAAATTATCAAGCCGTTGTCATTAGAATCAAGCATGGCAATAACAAAACTTTGGTCTCCACCAGTTTCTTTAAAGGGATTAAAACGGATAACGCTGACTTTTTGTATAGTTTTTTTAGTTATCTTTTCTAAATTTTTTGATATTTTAGAAAGTTCTAATATATCGCTTTCTGCTTTTTTCAGTCGTTTGATTTCCTCAAAAAGCACACCCTCTAAATCAGTTGCTTTTTTACCGTTGAAAAATGTTTTTAATTTCTTTTTAATCTGCCAAATTTTCAAATTTAGCAGAATATTCCAAGCGATTAACAAAATTAAAGCAGTTATAAAAAGAAATGTAATTTGATTGTTTATTAAAAAGTTGGTCATAAAATTGCGGAGAGGGTGGGATTCGAACCCACAAGCCGCAAAGCGACGCCGCTTTTCGAGAGCGGTTCCTTAGCCAATTCGGAGCACCTCTCCATTAACAGAGTCGAAGGGTGGGCGGTAGAGGATTCGAACCTCTGACTTTCTGGGTGTAGACCAGACACTCTAGCCGCTGAGTTAACCGCCCAATAATAATATCTTATCAGAAATTGTTAAAAAACTCCAGTTTTTGTTATAATAAATCTATGTTGGAATCTTTAGAAAAAAAGTATTTTAATAAGTCCCTATCAAAGGGATTTGTCCGTTTATATACAGGGAAAACAATAGTCATGATTGCTTCTGCTATGTTGGGCATATTTTTGCCTATTTTTTTATATAATCTTTTCAATAAAAATTTTCAGGCAGTAATTATTTATTATGGACTTGGATATTTTCTTTACGGAATTACTGTTTCTTTTGGAGTAAAATTTTTAAATAAATTTGGGTTTAGAAATGCTTTACGTGCAAGTGTTGTTCTAGGAATAATTTTTTATATAATTTTTTATTTTATAGATCAGAATAATTTAAAATACTTAATCCCTTTTTCTATTTTAATTCTTGTTTTTTATCGTTTGTTTTATTGGTTGCCCTACCATGTTAATTTTGCAAAATTTACTAATAAAAAAACAAGAGGCAGGCAAGTTAGTATTATTGAAGCAACTCGTTCTATTTTAGGAATATTTATTCCGCTGATAGCCGGGCTTATTGTTAGTTATTTTGATTTTGATGTTCTTTTTGTTATTGCAATTATTCTTTATTTTATTTCCGGTATTCCTTATTTAACAATTACAAAAACCAGAGAAAAATTTGTCTGGACAGTTAAAGAAACATGGAGATATTTTTTTTCAAAAAGGAGAAGAAAAACTGTTTTAGCTTATATGGCCGATGGAGCTGAAAATGTAATTGGAATAGTTGTTTGGCCAATTTTTATTTATCAACTTTTAGACGGCGATTACTTTAAAGTGGGCGCTATTTTTACTTTAATTATTGCTATTTCTGTTGTGGCGCAACTTTTTTTAGGCAAATACATAGATTTAAAAGTTAAAAAAGAAAAAGTTTTAAAATGGGGGAGTTTCTTGTATTCTTTTGGATGGTTAATTAAGATTTTTATTTCAACTGCTTTTCAAATTTTTGTTGCTGGCGCCTATCATAGCATTAGCAGTATTTTTCTAAGAACGCCCTTTGACGCTTTAACTTATGAAATAGCGGCTGATCAAGAGCATTATGTTGATGAATTTACTGTTTTGCATGAAATGGCTATTCAATTTGGAAAATCCTTAATGGCTATTTTGGTTATTCTTATTTCATTCTTTTTTGCTATTCAATGGGTTTTTATTTTAGCGGCATTAGCCAGTATTATTTTAAATCTTTTAGAGAAGAAGAATAGTATAATAAATAAGATTTAGTATGAAAAAAGAAGTAGATTATAAACAGCGTTTTAAGAATAAAAAAATTACAGTTATGGGGCTTGGGCTTTTAGGTCGCGGGATTGGCGTGGTAAAATTTTTAGCAGAATGCGGAGCTGATTTGTTAGTAACTGATTTAAAGAATAAGAAAGAGTTAGAATTTTCCTTAAATAAGTTAAAAAAAATTAAAAATATTAAATATGTTTTAGGCAAACATAAACTAGCTGATTTTAAAAAATGTGATATTATTATTAAGGCAGCAGGAGTTCCATTTGACTCTCCATACATTAAAGAGGCGCGAAAGAATCATATTCCAATAGAAATGGACGCATCGCTTTTTTCAAAATTATCTTCAGCAACAATAATTGGAGTTACAGGAACTCGCGGAAAATCAACAGTTACAAATATAATTTATAATTCATTAAAAAAACATTCATTAAAAAACAAGAATGTTTTTTTAGGTGGGAATATTAGAGGAATCGCTACTTTACCTTTGCTTAAAAAAGCAAAAAAGGGTGATGGTGTTGTTTTAGAGCTTGATTCATGGCAGCTGCAAGGTTTCGGCGATTCAAAAATAAGTCCTCAGATTGCTGTTTTTACTAATTTTATGTGTGACCATATGAATTATTATAAAGGAGATATGCAGCGTTATTTTTATGATAAAGCAAATATTTTTAAATATCAGAATAGAGATGATTATTTAGTTGTCGGCGAACAAGCAGGGCAGGAAATTAAAAAAAGATTTAAAAATAAAATTAAAAGTAAAATTATTCAAATAAAAAATTATATTCCTAAAAATTGGAAAATCAATTTAATTGGAGAACATAATAAAATAAATATTGCTTTGGCAGTAGAAGCTCTGAAGATTTTAGGATTAAGTAGTTCTGTAATTAAAAAAGGAGTGGAAGATTATAATGGAGAGCTGGGCCGACTTGAGTTAGTCAGAAAATTTAAAGGTGTCGCTTATTATAATGATACAAATGCGACAACGCCCGACGCCCTTATGGCTGCGCTAAAAGCTCTGGGTAAGAAAAATATTATTTTAATAGCAGGCGGGGATGATAAGGATTTGAATTATAAAGAAATAACAGAATTTATTATTAAGACAGTAAAAATATTAATTTTGATTGAAGGGACAGCTACTAATAAAATTATTTCATATTTACCAAAGTCGGTAGATGTTGTTAATAGTATGAAAAAGGCATTTAGAAAAGCAAAGAAATTTTCTCAAAAAGGCGATATTATCCTTTTATCTCCAGGCGCAGCCAGTTTCGGAGTTTTTAAAAATGAATATGATAGAGGAGAGCAATTTACAAAACTGGTCAGGAGTTTATGAATCAAAATATATTTGAAGAAATAAAAAAAATTCATTTTATTGGCATTGGCGGTATTGGGGTTTCAGCTTTGGCGCAGATGATGCTTTTAAATAAGAAAAAAGTGATTGGTTCGGATATATTAGTCGGGCCTGCTTTGGAACAAATTAAAAAATCAGGCGCTAAGGTTTTTATTGGCCATAAAAAATCAAATCTTGCTAGAAACACAGATATAATTATTTATTCTCCCGCTATTAAGCAGGATAATCCAGAATTAATTCAGGCGAAAAAACTAAATATTCCTGTTTATTCATATCCTGAAGCACTTGGATTAATTTCAAAAAATAAATACACTATTGCAGTTTCTGGAACTCATGGCAAAACTACAACTACAGCTATGTTGGCTGAAGTAATGATTTCAACTAAAAAAAGTCCAACAATTATAATTGGCGGTTTCTTAAAAGAACAAAAAAGAAATTTTATTTCAGGTAAGAGTAAATATTTTATAGTTGAGGCCTGTGAATATAAAAAATCATTTCTTAATCTTTTTCCAGATATTTTAATTATTACTAATATTGACAATGATCATCTGGATTATTTTAAGAATATTAAGAATATTCAAAATGCTTTTGCTAAATTAATTAGTAAAGTTCCTCAAAACGGTTTTATTATTTGCAATTTTAAAGAGCAAAATACAAAACAGGCCTTAAAATTGGCTAAAATAAAAGCGAAAGTAATTGATTATATTAAAGAGAAAAGACTTAAGTTAGAAATTCCAGGTAAACATAATATTGAAAACGCGCAAGCAGTTTTAGCGGTTGCTAAATTAGTTAATGTTAAAAAAGAACAAGTTGAGAAATATTTAAAAAAATATCTTGGCGTTTGGCGAAGATTTGAATACAAAGGCAGAACAAAAAAAAGGGCTTTAATTTATGATGACTACGCTCATCATCCAGCAGAGGTTAAAGCAACACTCAAAGCAATTAAAAATAAGTTTTCTGATAAAAAAATTATTGTTGTTTTTCAACCACACTTGTATTCTAGAACAAAGTTTTTATTAAATGATTTTGCCAAAAGTTTTAATTACGCAGATCAAGTAATTATTACAGATATTTACGCAGCAAGAGAGAAAAAGGATAAAAGCATTCACGCTAAAGATCTGGTTAAGGCAATAAGAACGAAGGCCGTTGACTCTGTTCAATATATATCAGACTTTAAAGAAATTATTAAATATCTTAAAAAGAACATTAATAAAGATGATGTAATTATGACCATGGGCGCAGGAGATGTTTATAAAATCGGGGAAAAGTTAATTGTTAAGTAGTGCAATAATAAATAAAAAACACTAGACTTCAGTGTTTTTTTTGTGCTCTATTCTGAAAATAGTTCGAACACATTTCGCCGCCGCAGGCGGCGACGGCAAGCCCCCCAAAATTTGAGCGGCTTCGCCGAGAACTTTGACAATTTCAAGTTTTTCTATGAGTTAATCATAACTCATTACAGTAAATTTTTCAAGAAAAATGAGCTTGAAAAATTTACTGCTCTGGCGACAAATTCTTTTTAGAAAATAAAAAAGAGAGACCTTAATTGTAAGGTCTCCCCGTAATGTTTTCTTTACTAGTTAATTTTTTTCGGCCGACTTGGCCTAAAACCGTTTTTCCAGATATAGATTGCAATAGACGGCCGGAACTTCTGGGGAGGCGAATTATTTAAGCGAAAACGCTCCGGGTCTTCGCCTTTGAAAAGCTCGGATCCGAAAAGAACAACAAACTCACGATGCTTAAAGTTATTAGGGTTGAATCGGGCGAAAGAATCTCCTTCAATATTATCCCTCATGTATCCGGTTAAGCAAGCTACTTCTCGCTCAAACTGTTGTTCAAACTCTTCTTGAATGATTCTCTCCGTTCGTTTTTTCTCTTCCGGCGTCAGAGGATAGAAAGCGGTATTTGCAATATATCTGTCAACTTCTTCCTGATTGAGACCGGGTACAAAAAATTCGTAAAGTCGCCAACGATGTCTAAGGATAGGTAAGTTCCAGGTAGCACCGTCGTGGTAAAGAATAGGTATGGTTGTTGTTGACCCTGATAATTTGTTGTCGAAAGTAGTGAGGTCGGGGTAGTGCCCGCGGCCATAGAAGTATCGTGTGCAAACCCAACCGTATTCAATAGTATCTCTTGGGTCAAAGCGAAAAGGTTGTTTTACTCGAGACCAGATTTCCTGTGAGATGCTTTGCGGCTCGCTATGAGATTTTGAGACAATTACTTCGTTCATTTGATTTCACCTCCTTATTTCTTTTTTTGTGTTAAGGTACAAAAGCTGCATCAATTCAGTCAAAAACTACCATTTCCGAAACTTTAAAGTAGTATAGTAAATAACAACACCAACCCCGCACTTGGTGCGGGGGAGGCGAACCAACGAAATTTGACTTTTCCTTACTTGGTGCCCAGGGCGGGATTTGAACCCGCACAGCCTTACGACCACAAGCCCCTCAAGCTTGCGCGTCTACCAATTCCGCCACCTGGGCTTATTTCTTTTCAGTTAGTGTTTCTTTATTGTTTGGCTGTTTTTAATTTCTTTAAGTCGGGATTTTTTAGCTGATTTATGGCGAATATAGTAAAGCTTAGCGCGTCTGACTTTATGCCTTTTAACTACTTCTATTTTTTCAATAAATGGCGCGTGAATAGGAAAAATTCTTTCTACTCCAATTCCCTTGCTCATTTTTCTAACTGTGATAGTCGCATTAATATTTTTGCCATGTTTTTTAGCAATAACAAGCCCTTCAAAGATTTGAATTCTTTGCTTATCTCCTTCTTTAATTTTTTGATGGACACAAACAGTATTTCCTGATTTAATATCAGGCAAATCTTTCTTTAATTGTTTTTTATTAAATTCGTCTAACTGATTCATTGTTTTGAATTTCTTTTAATGTATCTTTTAAATCTTTTGGAAGCTCTGATTTGAATTCCATTATCTTACCATCAGGCATTTTAAATTTCAAGTATTCAGCGTGCAAAAACTGTCTGGTCAGTTTTTTAGGGCAAATCTGTCTTTTAAACTTATATTGCTTATCTCCAACAACTGGATGCCCAATTGATTTTAAATGAATTCTGATTTGATGTGTTCGGCCTGTTTTCGGATAAACTTCTAATAAAGTATAATTTCCGTCCTTGATGGAAAAATTTTTTATAACTCTATATTCTGTCCAGGCTTTTTTTGATTTATCATCTAATAAGACGCTTCTTTTTCTGTGGTCTTTTTTTGATAAGCTAATTGATTTTGTGATTGTTCCTTTTTTATCTTTAACTTTTCCGTGAACTAGAGCTAAATATTTTTTAACGACTTTTCTATCTTTAAATAAATTTTTTAAATATTCAAAAAATTTATTATTTTTAGCTACAACTATTAAACCAGATGTATCTTTATCTAATCGATGAACAATACCAGGTCGGAGTGGGTCTTCGCCAACATTTTTTATCTCTGGATAATAGGCGAGTAATTCATTAACTAAAGTATTTTTTTGGTCTTGATTAATTGGATGAACTATCAAATTAGTCGGTTTGTCTATTACAATAATATCTTTATCTTCATATATAATTTTCATAATTTTGGTGGACCGAACAGGACTCGAACCTGCTGCCTCCGCAGTGCAAGTGCGGCGCTCTACCAGATGAGCTATCGGCCCAATAAACATAAAATACCAGAATTTAAGCCAAAAAGCAATAAAGCCCCGTCATCCGACGGGGCATAATGTGGGCGATACTGGATTCGAACCAGTGACCTTCTCGATGTCACCGAGACGCGCTAACCAACTGCGCCAATCGCCCGTGGTGGGCGTGGAGGGGATCGAACCCCCGACCATCTAGATATAAGCTAGATGCTCTACCACTGAGCTACACGCCCATAAATCTATTCTATCACTAAACTTTCTTTTTTATCAATTTTTCAAACTGCTTTCTTTCAATAACCTCTTTCTTTATAAGTATTTGGGCGATTTGATTTAGTTTTTTTCTGTTATTAATAAGAAGTCTTTTGGCTATTTTATGAGCATTATTAATAAGCTTTGATACTTCTTTATCTATTTGAAAAGCAATTTCTTCAGAATAATCTTTTTCTGTGGCGAGTTCTCTGCCAAGAAAAATCATTTCTTCTTTTCCTCCAAATGTTCTTGGGCCTAATTTTTCGCTCATGCCGTATTTAGTTACTAATTTGCGCGCTAGTTCAGTAGCTCTTTGTAAATCATTTGAAGCGCCAGTTGTGAGTTCGTTAAATACAAGTTTTTCAGATGTGTATCCTCCTAATAAAACAGTTAATTCATCAATAAATTCAGAACGTGTATAAAGATGTTTGTCTTCTATAGGTAGTTTTAATGTATAGCCAGCAGCAGATCCTCTTGAGATAATTGATATTTTTTGGACTGGATCAGTATTTGGCAGTAAGGCGGCTACTAAAGCATGGCCTGATTCATGATAAGCGGTAATTTCTTTTTCTTTTTTAGAAAGTATATTACTTTTTCTTTCAGGTCCTAAAAGTACTTTCTCAATACATTCTTTTAATTCGTCCTGGCTTATTTTCTTTTTATTTCTTCTTGCTGTTAAAATAGCTGCTTCATTAACAAGATTAGCTAAATCAGCGCCTGAAAATCCAGGAGTTCTTTCTGCAATTTCTCGAAGATTAACATCTTTTTCAAATGGCTTATTTCTAGAGTGAATTTCTAGAATTTTTTTTCTATCTTTAATATCAGGTAAATCCAATGTAATTCTTCTGTCAAAGCGTCCAGGACGAAGTAATGCTGGATCAAGAACATCAGGTCTGTTCGTCGCGCTTATAAGAATGACGCCTGTATTTGTTTCAAATCCGTCCATTTCAACAAGTATTTGATTAAGAGTTTGTTCTCTTTCATCATGTCCGCCTCCAATGCCAGATCCTCTTTGTCTGCCAATTGCATCAAGCTCATCAATAAAAATTAACGCTGGGGCATTTTTTTTAGCTGTTTGGAAAAGGTCTCGTACTCGCGAACTGCCAACTCCTACAAACATTTCAACAAATTCTGATCCAGACACGCTGAAAAAAGGAACAATTGCTTCGCTGGCAACAGCTCTTGCTAAAAGTGTTTTTCCTGTTCCGGGCGCTCCAACAAGCAATACTCCTTTTGGAATTTTTGCTCCTAAATCAATAAATTTTTTAGGTGTTTTAAGAAATTCAACTATTTCCTGCAATTCTTCTTTTGCTTCCTTTAAGCCAGCGACATCTTTAAATCCTACTTTATTTTTTTCATCTTTTGGATTAATTAAGCGGGCTTTAGAGCGTCCGAATGTGAATGCTTTCATTTGACCTTTTTGAGCTCCTTTAAATATAAACCAAAAGAAAAAACCAATAATGAGTAGAGGAAAAAAGAAAGGCAAAATAGCTCCCATCCAAAAAGCTGTTCCTGATTCTCCTTTTATTTCTAAATTAACTAATTTTAATTTTTCTGGATTAACTCCATAATTTTTTAATGATTCTGTTAATGAAGTTTCTTTTTCTTTTGTAGCTTCTTTTTTCGTATCATCTTTTAATTTGATTTCTAGTTTGTCTCCTTTAATAATAATAGTTGATATATTTTCCTGATTAATTTCTTCAACTAAATTACTTAAAGATATTCCTTCTGCTTTTTCTGTTGAATTATCAAAAAGAGCGAAAAAACTAGCGATTGCCAGAAATATTAAAAAAGCAATAATTAAATTTTTAACCAGATATTTCATATTGTTTATATATTTTTTACTCCTAAGATCATTTTATGCGCTTTAGGAATAAATGATAATATTTCAAAATCATAAGTTTCTCCTATTGTAATAGCATCTTCCATTTCTTTGTTTTGTTTTGAAAATTCAGAAAGATGAATCATTCCATAAATTCCTTTTTTTATTTCAATAAATGCTCCGGATGGGTTGAACTTAATAACTTTGCCTTTGACTGTTTGCCCATTTTTATAATCTTCTTTAATATTTTCCCAAGGATCCTTTTTAAGCGCTTTAATAGAAAGAGATACTTGTCCGTTGCGTATATCAATTATTTGGGCTTTGACTTTCTCATTTTCCTTAAGCACCTGTTTGGGATGATCTATTATCTGCCAGTCAAGTTCTGATATATGAATAAGGCCTTCTATATTTTCATCAAATTTAATAAAAGCTCCAAAATTAGTTAAAGCAGTAACAGTTCCTTTAATTACGTCTCCTTTTTTGTAATTACTTAGATTCTCATATATTTTTTTCTCTTGAGAGGCCTTTTCTGAAACAACTAATTTATCTGTCTTTTTATCTAGTCCAATAATTTTAACTTTCATTTCTTCGCCTATAAATTTATTAAGTTCTTTGAGAATTTTATTTTTATCTCCGTCTTCCACTTTTGGATAATTATCAGATGAAAGCTGTGATACAGGAAGAAATCCTATTATTCCTGATAATCTTATGACTAATCCTCCTTTATTAGCTTCAATTACTTTAACAGAAACAGTTTCGTTTAACTCTTCTTTTTTATTAATATCAGACCATCCTTTTTCTATATTCGCTTCTTTTAATGATAATTCAATATAATTATCTTCATTTTCTGAGTCCAGAACTAAAGCTGAAATTCTTTTACCAATTTCTAAATCTCTAATCATATCTTTGTTTTCTCTTAACTCAGCTCCATAAATAACTCCAGTGCCAAAAGGTTCTAATTCTAGTATTAATTCATTGTTGCTTATTTTTATAATTTTACCCTCAACTATATCTCCTGGCTGAGGAAGGAAAGATGTTTCTTTCTCTTTAATAAGCAATTCTTTCATTGTTTTTGGTTCTTTTTTAGTCATAAGTATTAACATTTTAACAAATAATATATTGAAGTATAGCTTAAGATTGCTGACTTGGCAAGAGTCTGAATACATGATAAAATTATAATATTATATTTATGATTATAAATTGGTATGGGCATTCTTGTTTCAAAATAACTAATCAAGGAGGTCGTTTGATTATTATAACTGACCCGTTTGATAAAAAAATCGGATTGAATCCGCCTCGTTGTAGTGCGGATATTGTGACTGTTTCTCATCAGCACTATGACCACAACAATACTAAAACAATCACAGGGATGGAAGATAGTAAACCATTTATTGTTGACAGTCCTGGTGAATATGAAATTAAGGGAGTCAGTATAGTTGGCTGCCGTAGCTTTCATGACAAAGAAAAGAAAGAGCAAAACATTATATATTTGATGGAAATTGATAGAATAAGAGTTTGTCATTTAGGAGATTTAGGACAAGATAAATTAGAAGACAAGCAAATAGAAAAAATTGGAAACGTTGATGTTTTAATGATTCCTGTTGGGGGAAATTATACTATTGGAGCAAAAAGAGCTGTAAAAATAATTAATCAGGTTGAGCCAAGTATTGTTATTCCTATTCATTATAAGCTCCCAGGGCTTAAGATAAATCTGGATGATGTTAAAGAATTTTTAAAAGAAATGGGATTAAATGGCATAGCGCCAGTTGATAAGCTAACTGTGAAAAAGAAAGATTTACTTGGAAAGCAAATAGAAGTGGTTGTCATGAAGCCATAAATAATTAAAATGTCGTTAATTGATTTTATTCAAAAAATTCAAAAAAAGCCTCGTTATGTCCGCATTCAATTTTTATGGGCATCTGTTTTTATTTGCATGTTTTTTATTGTTTCTATCTGGGTTTTTTCTTTGAAATATTCTTTATCAGTTGAAGATGATAATAAAAAAGATGATAACAACATTAGCAATAATATGATTTCTTTAAAAGACGCTTTTAAGGCGAGTATTAGTGCTTTTTTTGAAAAAGAACCAGAAAATGATTCTGAACAAATAGAATTTGAAACAGAAACAGAGAGCATTAATGCATCAAATGAAATAAAACCGGCTAAATTGCCGCTTTCTCAATAAATATATTATGGAAATAGGTCATATTAAAAAATATTCAATCACTAAAGAAATGGAAGAATCGTATTTAGATTACGCTATGAGCGTAATTATTTCGCGCGCCTTACCTGATGTTCGCGATGGCCTCAAACCTGTTCATCGTCGTATTTTATACGCTATGCACGGATTGGGATTGACGAATTCTTCTAAATACAGGAAATCAGCTACTGTTATTGGTGAAGTTTTGGGAAAATACCATCCTCATGGTGATGCTGCTGTATATGATTCTTTAGTAAGAATGGCTCAGGATTTTTCATTAAGGTATCCATTAATTGACGGACAAGGAAATTTTGGATCAATGGATGGAGATAATGCAGCAGCTTTTAGATATACTGAAGCAAAAATGTCTAAAATTACTGATGAAATGCTTTTAGATATCGGAAAAGGAACAGTAAATTGGATTGATAATTATGATGGGACTCGCAAGGAACCAGTTGTTTTTCCTGCAAAATTACCTCAGCTTTTACTGAATGGCGTTATGGGTATTGCTGTTGGAATGATGACGAATATACCTCCTCATAATTTAGGAGAAATAATTGATGGAATACTTTATTTTATTGACCATCCAGAAGCAACAGTAAAAGATCTTTTTCAATTTATTAAAGGACCTGATTTTCCAACTGGCGGTGAAATTTATAATCGTAAAGGAATGATTCAAGCATATAGTTCAGGCAAAGGTCCTATTGTTATAAGAGCCAAAACGAAAATTACTGAAGATAAAAAAGGCAAATTTCAAATTTTAGTTACTGAAATGGTTTATGGCGTCAATAAAGCTAATTTGATAATTAAAATAGCTGACTTAGTGAAGAATAAGAGAATACAAGGCATTAAGGATATTCGCGATGAATCAAATAAGCAAGGAGTAAGAATTGTTATTGATTTGAAAAACGACGCCTATCCTAAGAAAATACTTAATCATCTTTTTAAATTTACTGATTTGCAAAAAACATTTCATATGAATATGCTTGCTTTAATTAATGGAATCCAGCCGCAAGTTTTATCCTTAACTGATTTTTTAGAAGAGTATATCAAACACCGTCAAGAAATTATTATTAGAAAAACTAAATTTGAATTAAATCAGGCAAAAGAAAGAGCTCATATTTTGATGGGATTAAGTAAAGCGCTTGATAATATTGATGCCGTTATAAATACAATCAAAGAATCCAAAAACAAGGAAGAGGCGCGTAAAAACTTAATGAAGAAATTTAAATTCAGTGATAGGCAAGCAGAAGCTATTTTAGAAATGAAATTACAGACATTGGCTGGTCTAGAGCAGAAGAAAATAAAAGATGAATTAAAAGAAAAAAAGCAATTAATTAAGGAATTAGAAGTATTGCTTAAAAGTCCTAAAAAAATATTAACTGTGATTAAAAAAGAACTCAAAAAATTAAAAGAGCAATACAATGACGAAAGACGAACCAAAGTTTATGCTAATCCAGTAGGCGAATTAAATATAGAAGAATTAGTTCCAAAAGAAGATTGCATAATTATATTAACAGAAGGAGGTTATATAAAAAGAGTTAATCCTCAGTCATATCGTGTTCAACATAGAGGAGGTAAAGGAGTTGTTGGAATAACCCCCAGAGAAGAAGATGCAGTAGGATATTTTATGCATGCTTCAACGCATGACAATATTTTATTCTTTACTGATAAGGGACGCGTTTTTAAATCAATGGCTTATGAACTTCCTGAAACAAAAAAAATAGCTCGCGGACAAGCTATTGTTAATATTTTACAATTAGGTCCGAATGAAAAGGTTGCAGCTGTTCTTAATATCAGCAAAGGAGATGATGCTGAATATTTGGTAATGTCTACTGAAAATGGTATAATTAAAAGAACGAAAACAGATGATTTTTCTAATGTTCGCATTAGCGGTTTGATTGCAATTAAATTAAAAAAAGAAGATAAACTTAAATGGGCTGATTTTACTTCTGGCAAGGATGAAATTATGTTGGTTACAGCAAAAGGTCAGAGTATTCGTTTTAAAGAGAATGATGTTAGAGTTATGGGCAGAGCAGCTGCTGGCGTCAAGGGCATTAATCTAAGAGATGATGATAAATTAGTAAGAATGGATATTATAAGAGATGGTAAAGATAAAAAAGATTTAAAAATTTTAGTTGTTACTCAAAATGGATTTGGCAAGAAAACAGATTTGAAATATTATAAGCTTCAAAAAAGAGGCGGTATAGGAATTAAAACAGCTAAAATTAACAATAAAACAGGAGATATTGTCGTAAGTCAGATATTAGATAAAGAGCAAGAAGATCTAATTGCTATTTCTAAAAAGGGTCAAGTGATTAAGACAAAACTTAAAAGTGTTTCTTGTTTAAACAGAGCAACTCAAGGAGTTAAAATTATGAAATTAAGGCAAGGCGATAAAGTTGTTTCAGTAGCTTGTATATAAAAATTTATGCAAAATAATACCAATGGGTTTCTTCATCCCAAAGAAATTTTAAAACAGATAGGTATTCACAATAATATGAATATTGCTGATTTTGGTTGCGGTAATGGTTATTTTAGTATTCCGATGGCAGAAATTGCTGAACAGGGGCGCGTTTACGCTTTGGATATTATGAAAGATACGCTAGAAGCAGTTATGAGTAAAGCAAAATTGAGAAATATATTAAACATTGAAACAGTTCATTGTAATCTTGAAATTTCTAATGGTTCAAAATTAAATAATAAATCAATAGATTTAGTTCTTTTGCGAAATATTTTATTTCAGTCACAAAAGAAATCTAAAATAATCAAAGAGGCAAAAAGAGTTTTGAAAGATAATAGCAGGCTTGTTCTTATAGAATGGATTAAAGATTCTTCTTTAGCGCCTAAAGACTGTTGGTTGATTTCAAAAGAAGAAGCGCAGCAATTGGTCAAATTAGAAGGATTTGATTTTGAAAAAGAATTAGAAATAGATAATCATCATTACGGACTTGTTTTTAGAAAATAAATATCATAATTTTTAATTTTGTGTTTAAAATAAAAACAATTACTATTTATACGTTTATTGCTCCTATTTTTGTTTTTGCTTTAGCAATTTCTTTTCCAGGATGCAAATCTAGTCCATTAGAACAAACGGAATTAGAATTTTGGGGAGCTTTTGATGATTCTGATGTTTTTAATGAATTGATTGCTGATTTTAACAGTGAATTTCCAAGAACTAAAATTAAATATTACAAAAAGGTTTATTTAACATACGAAAAAGATTTACTTGAAGCAATGGCAAGCGGGAGAGGTCCTGATATTTTTATGATTCATCATACCTGGGTGCCTAAATATGAAGATAAAATTTGGGCTGCTCCATCTGATTTAGTTTTAATCAAGGATATTCAGGACAATTTTGTTGATGTTGTTTATAAAGATTTTGTTATAGATGGTTATGTTGTTGCTCTTCCTTTAAGTGTTGACACATTAGCTCTTTATTATAATAAAGATATTTTTAATACAGTTGGCATTGCTCAGCCGCCTCAAACATGGGAAGAATTTTTAGGTGTTTTAGAGAAATTAACTATAAAAGATGAAAGGGATAATATTATTCGCGCTGGAGCTTCTTTAGGCACAGCAAGAAATGTTAATCGTTCAACTGATATTTTATCACTTTTAATGTTGCAATCAGGCGCTCAAATGATAAATCAAAATAAAACAACAGCTACTTTTAATGGAGCTGTTGAATTAGATAATAAAAATTTTTATCCAGGTCAAAGAGCTTTAGAATTCTATACTGATTTTGCTAATCCTTTAAAATCATCTTATACTTGGAATACAAGAATGCATTATTCTATTGACGCTTTTTACGAGGGAACAACAGCAATGATGTTTAATTATTCTTATCATTTGCCAACAATTAAAGCTAAATCGCCTTATTTAAATTTCGGAGTTGCAAAAATGCCTCAAATTGAAAGTTCAGAAAAAGATATTAATTATGCTAATTATTGGGGCATGGCTGTTTCTCGTAATTCCGAGAATTCAGAACAAGCCTGGGAATTTATAAATTGGCTTACACAGAAAGAAAGTTCAAAGAAGTATTTAGAAAAAACAAAAAAACCAACAGCTCGTAGGGATTTAGTTGATTGGCAAAAGAATGATCAAGATGTAGGTATTTTTGCTGAACAATCATTATCTGCTCAATCATGGTATCAAACTGATAGTTTATCTATTGAAAATATCTTTGCTGATATGATAGAATCAATAGTATTAGGCGAAGAAACTATTAACAAGGCGATTGACAAGTCAATTAATCAAATTAATCTTTTGATGAAATAATAATTTAATGAAAGTTTTAAAAATATTTTTTATTATTTATTTAATTGTTATCGTGTTTATTGGATCTAATTTTGTTGATGCCGGTATTCATACTGGACCGATAGTTCCTTGTAAGGATGATTGTACTCTCTGTCATCTTTGGCATTTAGCGAGTAATATAATTAATTTTATTAGTTTTAATTTAGCTATTCCAATTGCAACTCTTTTATTTATAACAGCAGGCATTATTTTTCTAACGTCAGGCGGAAGTGAACAAAAAGTTGGTTTAGCAAGAAGTATTTTTATTAATACGGTTATCGGCTTGTTAATTATCTTTTGTAGCTGGCTTTTAATTGATACTTTATTGAAAACAATTGCTACTGGCGAAATTAGTGGCGCTTGGAATCAATTTCCTACCTGTCCACCCATAAAATGATAAAAAATATGATTAAGAATATATTTAAAAAAAGTTATTTATTGATTATTTCAATTTTATTATTTGGGTTTTCAGTGGTTGCTATTTATGCAAAAGATGGAGATTCTCCGCCACCAAAAACAGGTGGTTCAATAACAAATCCGCTTAACGCGACTAGTTTTACAGAGTTGATTGGAGGCATTATTGATTGGGTTGTCGCTATTGGCATATTGATTGCTGTTATTATGATTATTTATTCTGGGATATTATTCATGACTTCTGGGGGGAAAGAAGAGAGCGTTACTAAAGCAAGAAAAGCGTTAACATGGTCTATAATTGGTCTAGCTGTTTTGTTAATAGGCAGAGGATGGATTGGGATAGTTAAGAGTCTTATTGGAGGGGAATAATATAAATTAAATAGCCCGCCTTCGTTTTATAAAACTTCGGCGAGGCGCTAAGTTTTCTAACTAAAATAAATTTTAGAGAAAATTTGCGAAAGGGGGTGAAATTTGTGAAAAAAATTAAAAAAATAACATATTCTTTTATTGCTTTTTTATTAGCTTTACCGTTTGTCGTTGGCGCTGCTGAACCAACCATTCCAGCAGAAGGGAGTGTTAATACAATTGATGAAGTATATTTGTTATTTCTTAAAATCGTAAATTATGTTTTTGGTTTTGCTTTTGGAATAGCTATTGTTTTAATAGTTTGGAGTGGAATAAGCTGGATGACTTCTGGAGGAGATGAAATAAAAATAACAACAGCACGCAAGAATCTGCTTTATGGTTTAGTCGGGATAGCTATTATTATTGGAGTTTATACATTGATTAAAATTGTGGCTGGTTTATTAGGTGTTAGTGTAACCATACCTTAGTTAATGTGGTTTAAGATATTTTAAAATATCTTGTTTGTTTAAATTTAAAAAGCCAGGCAGGTTATTTTGCTTTTACCTTGCCTGGCTTTTTGGTTATTTAAGTATTGTTGCTTTTATAAGTATATCTTGTCCCGAGCAAGACATAAGTTCTACTATTCCATTTCCTGTATGCGGTCCGGTTTTACAAGATTTTTCTGTTGTGCTCCATGAAGGAATTTTATGATTAATCCAAATGTATTTTCCTGTTTGGCCTAATTGTTCAAGACGAATCCATCCGCCTGCTTTGAAATGAAGTTCTTTTCCGTTTGTATCACGACTGATTATTGTTCCATCAGCTGTTAGCTTGAAGATTCCAGAGATAACACGATTAGATTTTTTTTCAGTTGAGGTTTTGTTAGTAATTTCTGGTTTTGGTTTATCTATAGATATACTTGAAAATCTCAAATATGCTACTGTTATGAGAAAAATTATTGTGATGATTACAACGCTTCCCATTAAAATTCGTTTCATTCTCTATTCACCTCCTTTTACGTTGCCGGCGAATAATTTAGCGGCCGTGAGCAGATCAGCTTGTTGTGAGCCCTCCACAGAGATTATCTGACGGCTAATTCCTTTTACATCTGCTGTTGTTTCGGTCAAATTAACAGCTTGATTCATGGGAACATTCATGTCAATATACTTTTCTAAAATTTCTTTTTTTGCATCAAGTCTTTTTTTTGCGGCTGTCATTTTAGCTTCTGCGGCTCGCGTTTCTTCAAATGCCTCTTGCGCTTTTTTTGAAAATTTTAGTTTTGCTACTCTAAACGCGGCTATTTTAATGCCGTATAGTTTTTCAACCCCAGAGTCGGCATCAAATTCAAATAAAAGATTTATACGACTAACATTATCTTTATAAAAACGGATAATGTCAATTTCGTCATCAACTAACTTCATATCCCACTTTAAAGGTTTCAGCTTTTTAACCAACTCTTTGATCTTTTCTTCGGATAGTTTTTCTTTAAGATTTTCAAGGGTCTCATCTTTTAATATTAATCCCATTTCAAATGGAAAGGAATGATTTGTTTCTTCTGCTTTATTTATGTAATGATGGGGCGGTTTTTCTAATTGAAGAACACATCGGATTAAAAATTCTATTTCCGTTCGTTCTTCAACAAAAACATCGGAGTTTTTAATTCCGCAGATTTTTCCAACTTCGCTTTCCACGGCTTCGACCATTCCTTCTTCAATGGTTTTTTCTGTCATTTCAATGTAAACATTAAGATCTGCAGGTTTATACTGAACAGATCCTTCGAGAGTAATTTCTAATTTGTCCTTACTTAACGCTACTGCATTAAGTTCTTTGGTTACTAGTTTTTTGGATTTTATGTTTTCTGGCAATAAGTCATCCATTAAAGGTCTTACAAAATTTAATCCTTCTTTTAGTATTAAGATTGTGTTATTTTCTTTTTCAATTCTTTTTTTAAATCTAGTTGGCGCTCCAAAATATACGGTTGGGATAATAATAACTGTATTTAGCGCTAACACAGTAATAATTATAGCAAGCCCTAAACAAAAAAAGCCAATCCAATCAATAAACGCGCCACCTAAAAATGCGCTCAAAATTGTAATCCCTATAATCCACGAAGACATTGCGTTAGAAACAATCTTGCCGGCTTTCAATCCTTCTTCTGTTTTAAACATTTTCCTTTCCTCCTTTTCTGTAATAAGTTTATTAAATTTTTAAAGGGCTGGGAAATCCAGCACTTCATTTGCTAAATTTCATTGTTTATATTATATATAATAAAATAGAAAAAGTCAAGGTTCGAGGGCAAGGGGACTTAACTAGGGACAGTCCCCAAAGCTTTGGGGACTGTCCCTAGTTACTTGATTTAATCAGTAAAAAGTTTAAAATATAAATATGCGGACGTGGCGGAATTGGCAGACGCGCCAGGTTTAGGACCTGGTTCCGGTTACGGAGTGTGGGTTCAACTCCCACCGTCCGCACATGTTTTTATTTCTATTCCTCCTTCTCTTCTATAGGATATAAGTCAGGGGATTTGTAATTAGAATAAAATTCTTGTTTATCAATAAGTTCTCCTTTTTGATAAACTTCTTGAGTAAGGATGGTTTTCATTGAGCCGTCTTCTCCTTTTTCTAAAATATAAGGTCCTTTAACCTTTACTGTTCTGCCATCGTTGGTGCCGTAAAAATTGAAAAATAATTGGTGGCCACTTGCAAATGACTGAATCAGAATATGATTTGGGGTGTTGTTAATAAAGCGTAGGTCAGTCCATGGACTATAAACAGTAGCGTCAAATCCTTGCGGATTATAATATCCTACTGGGAAAGCATGCGGTCTTCTTTGAGTTATTTCTAATCCTGCATTAATTGCCGCTCTGAATATAGTTGTTGAAACTTGGCATAATCCGCCTCCGTATTCTAAAACTGTTTCATCTTTTTTTATTACCATTTCCTGCAGATATCCCTGTTCTGGGCCTGTTTCGCTTATAAAACTATTAAAAGAAAATTCTTCATTCGGATTTATAATTATTCCATTAAGCGTTGCCGTTCCTGTCTTGATATTGTGAATTCTATTTTTTGAAGAACCGTAAAAGTTTGAAGTCCCTTGGCTGATTAGGACGTTAATTCCTAGGCTATTTGTTTGCCCTAATGTTATTTCTGGCAATGATTTGTCAGCTATAATGTTTATTTTTTTATTTGGTTCGCTAGCAAGGATATTATTATTTATTTGTTTAATTGTTTTTTCTGTTTTTATTTCAAATCCAGGCTGATCTGGTATAAAAACAATAGCCGTGCTGCTTGATATTTCTAATTGCGCGTTAGTTGCCGGTTTATTTATATCGTAAGAAATTTTTGATAGATATTTTTTAATTTTATCTTCATTTAAGAAAACACCAAGAATCTGATTGTCAGAATCAATTTCTTTTTCCGGCTTAAACTCAAGCCAATCAATCAAAGTTTCCTTGTTGATTATCCATGTTCTATCTTCAAGAATTAACTGATATGGCTGTTTTGATAATATTTTTTGAGCTTTTTCATTTGCCAAATTAGTTTCATTATTTATTACTGATGGCTCGTCAATGATTAATTCTAAATTAATTGACTCTATAGAAAAATTTGAGGCATTTTTTGATAATTTATTTAATAATTTCCCCCTATTGATTGTTGTTCCTTTTAGTGAGTGTTGAATAGAAAAATTGTCAACTTCTTCGTTAAAAATTAAAGAAGCATTTTGAGCAGGTTTTTCAATATTTTTAAATAATTCAGTTATTTTTTCTTCAAATTTCTCGTTATTTATTTCATAAATAGGATCAGTATTTCGTAAGCCCAATAAAGCGGATAGTTGTTCTTTAATGTTTGTTATAATATTTACTTGATGCGTAATTTGGTAAGTTTTATTAATTGTTTCTTGCAATTTTAATTTGAATCCTAAATCAGATAATTTAACAGGCCAATTATATTCTTGATATAAGAGTATTATCTCTTGTTCACCAAAATCATCACATTGTTTTTTTAATATTTCTTTTGATCTTACAATATTATATCCGCCTAAATTAGCATTTGCTATTTTAGTTCCAAAAGCTATTTTTTCACTATTAACAATTTGAAGAATCAGTATTAAATATATTAGTCCTATAAAAGTAACGAGAAGGCCTGTTATTATTTTACGATAAATTTTCTTCATTCTTCTATAATAACACGCTCAAAACCCCGCAACAATAAGCGGGGTTTTATTTGAGATAATAAAGATTAAGAACTATTCAGCTTTGATTGATATTTTCTTGGTTTTTACTTTTTCTATTTTTGGAAGCCTGATTGTTAAAATGCCATTTTTCATTCCAGCTTCAGCATCGTCAACTTCTACATCTACTGGCAAAATTACAGAGCGGGAAAAAGGACCCCAATAACATTCTTGGTAATAATAATCTTCTTCTTTTGCTTCGTTGTCTTTTTTTCTATTTCCTTTTATAGTGATCATGTCATTAGTCATGCTTATATCAATATCTTCTGGTTTAACTCCTGCAATAGTTGATTTAATAACTATTTCGCTTGGAGTTTGGTATACATCAATAGTAAGCTGTCCCTCTGATTCATCAAGCCAATCTTCTTTTTCATCATCTGATTTTTTTTGAAAAGAAACTTTATTTTCTTTTTTTTCAGAAACGCTTTTTCCAACCGGTTTTACTTCTTTAATTTTAGATACTTTTTCCTTAACAATAGATTCATCTCCAGAAGATTTTTTCTTTCTTTTAACGGTTTCTTTTTCTGATTCTGCCCAGTTAGTTCCAGTTAATTTTTCAAAAAATGATGGTTTTTTAATCATATTAATCTTGAAACTTGAATTATTAAACTTGAAACTAATTTTTGTTTCAGGTTTTATGCTTCATACTTCAAGAACTTATTTTACAAATAGATTTTTGTTTTTTTAATTTTTTAAAACAAAGAGAAATAAATAGCGCTGTAGAAAACAAGAGAACAGCTGTTATAAAAATTAAAATCATCTTATAATTGTCTGTTCTATTAAGCGCTGTGATAATAAGATAATTATAACAACTGTGAAAAATAATAGCAATAGTCAGTCCAATTAATATAAATCTTTTTCTTTTTTTTGCGTTTAAAAGGCCTAAAGCGAGCCAGTAGCCGATTATCCCAGATGCTAAAGCATGAAGCAGTGTTGCGCCTAAAAAACGAAAGCCGATTATTCCAAATGATTCTCCAAAACTGGGAAAAGGACTTTTAAAAACGACAAGTATATTTTCTATAGCGGCGAAACCAAGCCCTGCGATGATACAATATAAAATAACATCAGTTGGTTCATCAAACGCTGGTTTTTTAAGAAATTTATGTTTTATTATTGAATATTTTAAATATTCTTCAACCAAGGCTGGTATTAATGTTGCAGCTAAAATTGTTTTAATAATGCCATTATAATTTGTTTGGGATAAAAGAGATGTTAGATCGTAGCTTGGATTAAGTAGCCAGATTAATAGTAATTCCAAAATAATAGCTAGCGGGGCTAGAAGCATTCCCCAGATAAATACTCTTAGAATTATAGAATTAGGTTCGGGATGCTTGTCTTTCCTT
>Ga0268278_1000558_pt1 | contig 25380 bp, 27 predicted proteins | sample saktaG_3_FD_190135 | JGI IMG/M metagenome (GOLD analysis project Ga0268278, IMG submission 190135) | Saline water microbial communities from Sakinaw Lake, British Columbia, Canada - sak_2010_1_5_55m | ecosystem: Environmental > Aquatic > Non-marine Saline and Alkaline > Saline ...
CGTGGCGTCGGGGTTGGAGGCGCCGGAGCTCTATTACAACCTGGGCAACGCCTATTTCAAGCTCAATGATATGTCGCATGCGATCCTCTGGTATGAGCGTGCGCACCGCCTTGATCCGGGAAATGAGAACATCAACTTCAACCTGAATGTCGCCAACAATAAGATTTCCGACAAGATTGACCCGCTCCCTCTCCTCTTTTATGTCCGCTGGTACCAGGCAGTTGCCACCCTTTTCCCGGTAAGCGCCTGGGCTCTTCAAACCATTATCTTTTTTATCCTTACGCTTGTCTGCATCACCCTCTATTTCAGCTCCCGCCGCCTGATCCTGCGTAAGACAGGCTTCTGGGCAGGCATCCTCTTGATTCTGCTCACCCTCTTTACAATTCTATTCTCCGTTTCGGGATATCATTCCATGAAGAGCCTGCATGAAGCCATTGTATTTGATCCTACCATCACGGTAAAGAGCTCACCCGATGAAAAGAGTATCGACCTCTTCGTTCTCCATGAAGGGACAAAGGTTCAGCTTCTCGACAAGATCGGAACCTGGTATGAAGTCCGCATCGCAAACGGAAGCGTTGGCTGGTTGCCCGAGCAGGCGCTGGAGGAGATATAAACATTGTTTTTATCGACCATCATCAGGAGTTCCTGGATAAAAATTTTTTGCAGAATTAACTTTTTACGTTATATTTGTTGGTTTAAACGGAAACCCTTGAAACCATTAGTACAGATAAAATCGAAATAGATCAAATAACTAAAACCAGGGATATGAAAAACAGACTTTTACCATTTGGCTTGCTTGTGTTATTTCTCGGATTCTCGTGCTTCTTGTTTTCCGCTACTGCCTTTGCTGCCATTCCCGACAATAATACGCCAGATCAGACCTCCGACATACGGATGCAACAGATCCGAAGCAACCAGGTTACAGGGATTGTCAACCCTGCTGATGTGCTGGCAGCCAGGCATCAGCTTTCGTTACTGCAACAGAAGTCGACCAACTTACTCGGCCTCAGCTGGATGCAGGTTGGCCCAACCAACTACTCAGGTCGTTCCCGGGTTGTGCTATTTGACAATCAGGACCCAAACGGTCTTACATTGTATACAGGAGGCGTAACAGGGGGTGTGTTTAAATCGATCAATAAAGGATTGACATGGAATGCCACGAGCCCCGCTTCATCGGAGATTTTGCGCGTCTCCTCCATGACTCAGACTCCCGGAGGCACCATCTACGTTGGAACGGGTGAATATTATTGCGAAGATGGTGAGTTTATGGGAACCGGCCTGTATGAGTCGGATAATGGAATGGATTTCACGTTGGTAGATGGAACCAAACCAACCCTGAACGATCCGTTATCAAATTGGGCCTATATCCTGAAGCTGGCTTGTGATCCAAACAGCGGAAGGTTATTCGCAGCTACCAATGCAGGGATCAAGTACTCTGATGATGGAAAAACCTGGACTGACCTGATTTTTGGAATGGCTATTGATGTTACGGTAGGACCCAACGGAACGGTTTTATTTGTCGTTGACAATCACGTTTACATCGCTGAGGGTGGCGATCTTGGAAATATCACAGATGTATCCACAGGAGAAGAAGATATGCTTCCCACGGATAATGCCGGCTGGACCAGCCTGGCTATCGCTCCTTCCGATCCCAGTGTGATGTATGCAAGTATTGCTAAATTATCTGATAGTTACCTCCTCGGTATTTACCGGTCGGATGATAACGGCGCCACCTGGTCGCTGATTTTCCCTCCGAATAACACGTATGAGCCTTTCTTTGGAAATGGCTGTTACAGCAATACGATCGAGGTGTTCCCCACGGATCCGGATGCCATCCTTCTTGGAGGACCCAGTGCCTGGTATGGTAAAAAATACCAACCAACTGGATATTTCGACTGGCAGCAGGTCTCTTTTGGCTTCTTTACCCCCAGCGGACCGTTTACCCCCAGTTACCACCACGATTATGCATTCCGTCCCAACACCGCAAATGAATTTGCGATTGCAACATCCAACGGAATTTCAACCGGGATATTTGACGGAGAGTCGTTTGCTTTCCAAACAACAAATAAAAATCTTACAACAACACAGTTCAACTCGGTTGCTATGTCGCGGATCGACAACTGGATCATGGGAGGCGGTGTTCGTGTTGGGACAGAGATCTTCAACGCTGTTCCCCAAAATTCCCCAACCGATGGCTATGTTCCTCCAACCTCTTTCCGTACGGGGACATTCTGTCAATGGTCGCAGCTTCAACCGAACGACGTCTTCTTCTCCGGAACCGGATTTTACCCAAATGGTGTACCTTATGTTCGTTCCGAAGACCTCGGTGAAACAGCAGCCCTCAGCTTCCTGGGAGGTATTACCAGCTCCCTTTCAAGTTACTTACCCACAGCGCTGTGGGAAACCACAGACTTCCCCTACTCACAGGATACACTATGGCTTCATGCCCGTGAGGGAACCATCAATGCTGACACCACTATTATCATGGAGAGCATGAACTGTTATGAGTGCACATTCGAATTTGTTGTCCCAACCACCATCCCACAGGGAGACAGCATGGCTGTTCTTGATCCTTATCACTCCCGCTTTTTTATTTACGGCACGGCTTCGAGCCGGTCGGGAGTATATATGACACAAGACGCCATCAAATTCTATAAAATACCTCAGTGGATCCAGATTGGAGAGACTGGAACCGACATCCTTACAAGCATGGCCCTCTCAAGCGACCTTAATTGCTTGTGGGCAGGCACCGAGACGGGTAAGCTCTATCGTTTCTCCAACCTCACACTGGCGCTTGATTCAATTTCTGGCAGCGTTCTCAGCTCCTATTGTATCGTATCAACGGATGTTTTTGAATATCCGGAGATGGCCGGAAGGTATATCACTAACGTTGCCATAGATCCGAATAACGATGATCATGTGATGGTAACCATGGGGAACTACGGAAACGACAATTTTGTTTATATAGCAGAGAACGCGCTTGACTCACTTCCCACGTTCGTCTCTATACAAGGGAATCTACCCAAGATGCCTGTATTTGATGGAATTTTTGAGATGCATGAGTCTGGCAGGGTCATTTTAGGAACCGACATGGGCATCTATACTACAACCAATGCCTTTACCGCAATACCCGATTGGACTCCGGAAGATAACAAAGGCATGGGAGACCTTCCCGTAACCGACCTGTTTCAGCAAACCTGGGAACATTACAGTGTTCAGAACACCGGAAACATTGCTGCCGCATCTTATGGTAAAGGCCTTTACTACGATACAACATATCATACTTTGGTAGGGATCGATCCGGCCCAGGAATCAGGAAAGATAAACACCGTCATTCAGATTCATCCGAATCCTGTAAAGAACTCGGCTTACGTTACTTACACGCTGACGGAGCGAATGGCTGTTGTCGCTTATGTTTATGATCTGACTGGCCGACTGATGTCAACCACTTCGTTTGGGACACAACTCAGTGGCAAACAAACCTCTGTGCTCGACATGAGTTCGTTACCCAGTGGCACCTATATTGTCAGGGTGAACCAGTCGTATGGGAAAATCGTTAAGACCAATTAGGAATTAGGAATTAAGAATTAAGAATTACGAATTCAAAATCACTCACGATATGAAAAAAGCTTTATTCCTTTTAATATTTGCCGCAGTTAGCCTGGGAATGGCAGCTCAGACCCTTGTTTATACCCCTGCCCTTAAGAGCCCGGCCAACGATGCTACAAACCAGATGCCGGATATCGTGCTTAGCTGGTATGCAGTTTCAGGGACGCTGACGCTTCAATATCAGCTTCAGATGGATACCAGCATGAGCTTTACCTCTCCGCTACTGGTTGATGTAACACAAACCCTGATTACAGGTTACCAAACCAGTAACTTGTTTTTCAATACAACCTATTATTGGCGGGTCAGGGCAATTGACGGAACAACATCTCCCTGGTCTGAAGTTTGGAACTTTACGATCTTCAATACGGTAGATCTGTCTAAACCAACAAACAATGGCTCTGATCAGGAATCCAATGTGAACCTGGAGTGGAAAAACAAGGTTGGAACAGTGCCTCTCTCCGGAATCACCTCTTACAATTACCAGGCCGACACGAGCATGAATTTTAACTCCCCACTTTTCATACAGGGAACGGTTGCCGGCGGTGTTTATATCGGAACAACCCAACGGCTTCGTTTTGGTGCGCAGTATTACTGGCGGGTTCAGGCTATCCACAGTATGGATGTCAGTGCCTGGACAGAACCATTTAATTTCACTGTGCGGGATGCTGTTACACTGAGTTCACCCAATGACAACGCAACCAACCAGATGCTGGACGCAGTTCTTAAGTGGAAGGCAGTCGGTGGAATCCTCAATTACGAGTTTGAGATCGCTTCTGATGAGAACTTCAACGCCCTGGTATTTTCGGGAGAGACAGATCTGATTGAGGTTAATTCTGAGTTCTTGATGTTTGGAAACGATTATTGGTGGAGAGTTCGTGCCCGTCACCAGAATGATACCACTACGTGGGGCGAACCCAGGAAGTTTACTTCCATCAACACCGTGATTCTGAAGACACCCTCAAACGAGCAGTTGAATATAGCTCTCACTCCAACCATGACGTGGACTGAGCAGACAGGCATCATTGGATATCAGTTGCAGATTGCCAAAGACATGGCATTCAATGATATTTTCTATGATGTTAAACCTGATGTCGGAGAGGTCGATACCAAGGTAACCCGGAAAATGACTTCCAATACGATCTATTACTGGCGGATGCGTGCTTTCAGCGACGGTGGTGCGATGGCCGACACAACAAACTGGAGTGATCCATGGAAATTCACCACGACGGATCCAGCCGGTATCGATGATCAGCGTGTTGCTGCCCTCAGCATCTATCCGAATCCTGCAAGTGGAAACGTATTTGTCAAAGTAACAACGAGAGAGGCTACTGAAGCACAGTGCATTGTAGTCGATCTGTTAGGCAAGACCGTTCTTGAGCAGCCATTCATTCTCACGATGGGCGAGAACATGCAGATGTTCAACATCGAGAAACTCCGGAAAGGGATCTACGTCGTTCGCCTGACCATTAATGGGGAGACGGTGAACCAGAAGTTGGTCGTAGATTAGATCAATAAAGAATTACGAATTACGAATTACGAATTACGAATTAAGATGGCGCGGTTCGCTCAAAGCGGGCTGCGCTAAAAAGCGTTTTTAAAGTCGTTCAGCACCTTCAGGTCTTCCTCATTCACATAGCCTGTCTTTAGCGCTTTTTCGATCAGGACATCATAGTCGGAAAGGGTAATGAGGGTGCAGTCGGCCGCGTTGAATTTTTGGATGGATACCGGTAGGTTGTAAGTGAAAATAGCCACCATCCCAGATACATTGCAGCCGGCTTCACGGAGGGCGGAAACAGCGTTGAGACTGCTTCCACCGGTGGAGATGAGATCTTCCACAACCACAATCCGCTGGCCTTCCTCTAAACGGCCCTCAATCAGGTTGGTAAGTCCATGTTCCTTCTTTCCCGACCTCACATAGGCAAAGGGTAATCCCAGCTCTTGTGCCACCAGCACACCCAGGGCGATCCCGCCCGTAGCGACGCCGGCGATAGCTTCGGCATCTTCAAAATGTTCACGGATTGCATTGCAGAACTGCTGACGGATGAACGTCCGGATTTCAGGAAAAGAGAGGGTTATACGGTTATCGCAATAGATCGGAGACTGGATGCCGGAAGCCCAGGTGAAGGGCTCTTTCGGGCTAAGCTTTACTGCTTTGATCTTTAGCAGAAGTTCTGCTGTTTGGAGTGCTATGTCGCGAGAGAGGAGCATGATGGTATAATTTTCTGTAAATATATAGGTTTTTGTTGAACGATGAAGCAGCAAAGGTTCTCCATCAGCAGCAAAGCTGCTCTATCATCTTAGATTAAAAAGATTTTCGTATGTTTGAATATCGATTTCTGATCTTGTATGAAAATCTTTTTTGATGACAGGTGTTTGGTGTTACTGAAGCCTGATGAGGAGTTAGAGGGACAAATCGTGGTGTCAGGATCCGTGGCAGAATTAAAACAGAGCATCAGGGATTTTGAAAAGAATGCAGCGTTGCCCCTGCTCGGGCTCTTCTCGCCAGATTATAAGCAGCTGAAGCGGGATGTTAAGGCCCTTTTCACCGTTGTGGAAGCTGCCGGAGGGGTGGTGAAGAATGAGGAGGGAGAGATCCTTTTTATTCACAGGAGGGGGAGGTGGGATTTGCCAAAGGGGAAAATCAATTACGAATTAAAAATTAAAAATTACGAATTCAAGAAACCGCAAAGCGAATGGCGAAAATCTGAGGCGGTCAGGGAAGTGAGGGAGGAGACGGGTATCGGGGAAGTAAAAGTGATTCGCAAAATGAAGCCTACCTACCATGTCTATCATGAAAAGGGAGCCTTGATGCTGAAGAAGAGTTTCTGGTTTGAGATGTCGGCCCCGAAGGCTCAGAAGCTGGTTCCACAGCTTGAAGAGGATATCCGGTATGTGAGATGGTTTAAGCCGGAAGAGCTGGAAACGGTGTTGGAGAACACCTTTGGAAGCTTGAGGGAAATGATAGAGAGAATGAAGAATGAAGAATGAGGTATGCGGAATTGAAAACCACCAGCAACCCACAACCCACAACCCACAACAGACAACAGACAACAGACAACTTTTACTCGACATGAACAACAACACCCCCACTACCAGCGAGCTTTTTAAGTTGCTAAAGACCAAAGGAGCGCTGAAGCAAGAGGTTTATGCGAAGACCTTTGAGGCATTTAACCTGTTCAAACGCGAGGCAGATATCCTGGCGGCGCAGTATATGATGAAGTCGCTGCCCAAGCAAGCGGTGATTGCCGTGGAGTACCACGACCGGGGACATTTTGAGTTTCGGCTGAAGTTTGCCGGAGATGTGCTGATCTTCATGATGCACACGAATGTGTTCGAATTTTCACGCGACCACGAAGTGATGCGAACCTCTTATATTAAGGATGACAAACGGCGCTCATACTGTGGCATCATCTATATCTTCAACTTTTTGGCCGACTCGTTCAAGTACAATCGGCTGAATGATTCGGGATACCTGATAGGACGCATCTTTATCAACCGCGAGAATCACTATTTTATTGAAGGGAAGCGTGAAGTTGGTCTCCTGTACAACAATGTTGCTACATCTACCCTCAACCGCAAAGCAGTGCAAAGGACTATCCGTTCGGCCATGCTTTACACCATCAACTTTGACCTTCTCACACCTCCTTATAATAGTATGAAAGAGGTAACAGTAAGCGAAATGCAAACAGCTCTGGATGCGATGCTTATCAAGACCGGGAAACGGATGGGATTTCGGTTTGAAGCGGATGAAAGTTAAGTCAGATGTCAGATGTCAGAATTACGAACTGGAAGCCAGAAGTTCGAAGCACGAAATTTTTGCTAACTGACTACTGCCAACTGCAGACTGTGGACTGATTTAAATTTGGTTTCAAAAGTATTTCTGTTTATTTTTGCACTCCCAAAAGTAGTTGGCCCGTTCGTCTAGGGGTTAGGACGCCAGGTTTTCATCCTGGTAACAGGGGTTCGATTCCCCTACGGGCTACAAAAAAGTCTGTAAATCAAAGATTTACAGACTTTTTTAATTACGAATTACGAATTACGAATTACGAATTACCCTTGCACGTTAGATCTCCTTCGTTCCGTAAAAGGACTCCGGCGGTTGAAAAGGCAGAACGACGAAGTAATTTTCGTGTATCGCGCATCCTGTAACGCATATCCGGCATCCGGCATCACGGAATCTTCACAAACCGGGTCGTAACAGCAATGCCTTCACCCATAATAGATAAAATATACAGGCCTGAAGGAAGTGCGCCTATATCCCAGCTGTTTTTTCCGGGGAGGAGCTGCCGGGTGAGGAGTTCGTTTCCGATAATATCCAGAATCTTTACGTTGACGGGTTTGTTTCCCGTAATGGCGGGGGTTGTTCCTGTAACAGACTGGTTGGAACAGTCGTACTCGATGGTGAGCGTGGAGGAGACAGGATTTGGGTATATGTGTATGCATGAGGAGCCTGGCATCCGGGAGTCGATCCCGGTGCACGCCTTGAAGCGTACGAGGGTAGTGTCGAAGGCCGGGCAGCCGTTTTTCGTGACGATAAGGGTGATACGGCGGGTGCTGTCGGCCGACATGCCGGTAGCGTTAACAGCGATGGAGGAGGTCATCTCGCCGGTCGACCAGAGGTAGGTGTCGTAGCCCTCACCTGCATCCAGGATGATGGTTTGCCAGTGACAGACGATGCTGTCGGGAGGCAGAAAGAGTTGCGGGATGGGTTGGATGGTGACCACAAGGGTGTCTTCTCCTTCACAGCCGCTATAGGTGGTAATTTTATAGCGGAGGGTGTTGGGACCGATAGGCGCCAGCGTTGGGTAAAAGATAGCGCCGACTACACCCGGACCGGAAAAAACGCCTCCGGCAGGAATTCCTGAAAGCTGAACCCATGAAGCGTTGGCGCAGTAAGCGGGCAGCGGCCCATAGAGGATGACATTGCCCATCAGGTGGACATATACAGTCAGGTCGTCAGAGTAGGATTGGCCTGGGGCGTTCACATTGACATTGTAGTAGGTGGTCTGCTGAGGAGACACTGTAGGGTTTGCGATGGTAGGTTGCACAAGCGATGGGTCAGGCGGGGTGGCGGTCCAGAGGAAGGTGGCTCCGGCAGGGGGGTTGAGCAGGTTCAGGGTGATGGCCTGGCCTTTGCAGATGTCGGCCAGGGTTGCAGTGAACTTCAGCCAGGAGCTGCCCGAGCCTCCCTGAGGGTTGGTTGCTGTAAGCTTGAGGCTGTCGTGGCCGGTCCAGAAAGAGGATGGCTTGTAAACCCAAAGGGTTCCGGCCTGCATATTCAGATTATAGTTCAACACCCCGGGATTGGTGATTGAAACTGTCAATTGCTGGAGCGGATAATTCGGATCGTAGATGACTGTATCCAGCGCGATAAGCGGAAATTGTTGGTTGGTCATCAGGGAGACCGATTCCTGCTGGATCACTGGCTTTGCAATTCCTCGCATCTCCATCCCACTGATCCGCACTTCTCCACTGGTATAGGTATGGCATTCCAACTCGATGTCGACTACAGATACATTTTCAGGGATATTCATCGTCAGCGTTTGATGTGTCCATTCAGCCGAATCGGCTGGAAAGGGAAAAATGTCGCCGCTTCCGGTTTCAGGGAAGAATAAGCGTAGCCAGATTATGTTCCCGGGAGCTCCCCTGGTATAAAACGAAAAATTGTTGGTCCCCTTTTCAAGTCCTCCAAGCCCTCTGATCCTGAAGAAGGTCCCTTGTGACGTAAGCTGTACCGACCTGTTATCGCTCTGGGGAACTCCATCGTTGTAGATCATCACCCCCTGCTCGAGGTCATACCCGTCGGGGATCTGGTCATCGTTGAGGTCGGTTTGCAGGAGCGGGAAAATGTTGACAAAGGGATTGTTGACGCTATCGAAAAGCATGGAGACCCATTGACGCTGAGTGAGAACCGGGATATGATTGGCATTCAGCCATGATAAAAGTGAATCGGTGCGTTGCAAAAAGCTTAGCCAGCTAACTTTTGTTGGCATGAAGTGGTTCTGGTCAATCAGCAAGAGGTGTTTCGCGATCCCGTTGGCGATGAGTTTTTTATTCTCTTTTGCCGTAAGTTGGGTCGTGGAAAAATCCCAGAACATCATGGCGAACTGATTGTCGTTAGCGGGGTTGTACTCGAGATAGGTCTTGTATGCCTCATCGTGATATGTAGCGCCTCCAATATATCCCAGCTGGTTTCCCATGGTTTGTTTCACATCGCTTTTGTATAGCAGCGGGAAGTTCCCGTAGGGCTGGATCCAGTTGTAGGGCCGCTCCATGTTGTAGGCATCGCAAATGTCGAGGATCCGCTCTCCAAGCATTACAGGCACCTCTTCCGGCATCCTGACATCAAACGAAGTAAGTTGATGATACGGGATATTCGAATGAGGTTCCAGATCAACCGGTTCTTCCCACAACGAGATCAGGGTGAGGGAGTCGGGATCGAGCGGATTGACATTCTGAAGGTTCGACCAGGTATAGACCTGATTGGTCAACGGGAGGAAAAGCATCGGGATGTACTGCTGGCCGTAAAAATCATGGAACTCTCCCGGCAGGGCGCTGATGACCTGGTTGCCGGAGATATTGATGGGTCCCTCGCCCTGAATGGTGGTTGTATCCACGCTCTCCCATTTGAAGCAGATCAGGTTCTCGTTGATGTGGTCAACAAATGGATTTCCGTGGTAGATAGCGGTATCGGCGATGTTGGTGAGGATGATTTCGCAGGTGGAGTGGTTGGGAGCGTGATCCATAAACTCGTGTCCTTTGGCCCAGATCTGTTTCAGCCCATCAATATAGCCGGGCGTCCAGGTGGCCGATTCGAGGCAGATCGCCGTAGAAAACTTATACCCATAGATAGAGAAGAGGCTGTCGAAGCTGTTATACTCCCAAATCTCTTGGTTGTCGTCAATCCGGAAGCAGACCCCGCCTTTCTTTTCCCAGGCAACCTGGCTGGCGAGTTGGGATGACAATAGTAAAAGGAACAATAGAATGAGGAATAAATTACGAATTAAGAATGAAAAATTACGAATTATTTTTTTGAAGAGCGAAAAGCGAATTGCGAACTGCCCACTGCCCACTGCCAACTGCATTCTCATGCCTTTTACCTTGTGACTCATGGCGTTTGAATTTGTGGCGCCGAAAAGTAGTCTCTCAACTGGGGCGTGACCACTTTCGAACTGCCTATTTTATATCCTAACGTAATTTCGTGGGTTCCGGTATGAACGCCGGGTTTGTTTCCGGTGAAAAATTCATATCCGTAGCTGATTACCAGATGTTTCCATAGCTGACCTCCCACAGTGAGCCCCATCATCATGTTGCTGCGGTAGAGAGCCGAGAACCAGAACTGGTCGGCTTTTCCGGCGAGGAGGCTCAATTCGAAGAGGGAGGGGATGCCGGTAAGGATATTGACCCGGAAGGTTGGTTTTAGCAGCCATTGCCTATTGATGATGAAATTGTTGGAGAGGTATACCAGCATGTTTTGCGGTAGGGAGAGGGAGCCTTCGACAATCGGGTCGTAGGCCGACCGGTTATTCAGCAGCATCGGGGCGTAGAAGCTGAGGATAAAGGTTTTAAAGCGGTATGAGATTCCGGCCCCAATGTTGACTTTGCCCTGACTGATACGCTCCATTCCCTGGAGGAGGGGGTCGTTGGGATCGAGGATCGTGGCGGCAGAGAGGTCGAGGATGTTCTGGTAGAAGATCCCGTTGATGCCGAGTGTGAGGTACTGGTCATCCTGGATCCGGATCTGGTAGGCATATTTAAGCGCAAGGTAAAAGGAGCGGAAGACCGTGGCCGATTGGTAGCGGATCTCTCCGCCGAGGTACATCTTGTTTTTGATACTCCCGGAGATGTCGAGCAGCGCGACCGATGGTTTCCCCTGGAAGCCCGTCCATTCACTCCGGTAGGTGAGGAATCCCGAGAAGTGGGTTCTGCTGTCGAACAGTGTGGGCGCCAGGACGGAGGGGTTTACCAGGTATTGCATTTGGTTGGAGCTGGTTTGAGAGAAGGAGGAATGAGGAATGAGGAGTAATAGAATGAGGAATGAGGGATGAGGGATGAGGAATGAATTACGAATTAAGAATGACGAATTACGAATTTTAGAAAGCGAGAAGCGAGAAGGAACACAAAGGGCTTCACGAAGGAAAGGAAGAACTCCTTTGAGTCCTTTGTGATATCCTTTGTGCCATTTGTGGTTGTATTTTTTATTCCTCATTCTTAATTCTTAATTCTTCTCCCATTACCTTAAAATATTTACGGTTCCTTTGAAGAGCTGGCCATTGGTAAATTTAACTATGTAGTAGTAGGGTCCGGAGGGGAGTTCGCCATTGTCGGAGCGGCCGTCCCAGGTGTTTTGGTAGTCGGCATTCTCATAAACCTGGTTGCCCCAGCTGTCGAACACCCGTACCGAGCAGGCGCCAAGCGTCCCCATATCTTTGATCACCCAGAAGTCGTTGAAGCCATCCCCGTTGGGAGTGAAGAGTGTCATGATGCCCGTTTGTACCTTAGGATGATCACGGATGACGAATGACGTGGAGCTGAAGCATCCGTCGCGGTAGACCGACACCGAATAGGAGCCTGCTTTCGTGATGATGAAGAGATTTCCCGTGAAGGTTCCATTCCAGGTGGCGCTGTCGTAGGTTCCCACTACTTCTACGAAGATCGTGTCGTGGAGGAAGGTAGCCGTGTCGCCGGTAAAGAGAAGGGAAAACTCGGGAGGAGGCTGCATGACGATTTCATTATCGAGTGTATCCTGGCAGCCCAGTTTTGACTCCAGCCAAAGGGAGACAATGAAGGTGCCGGTTTCGGTATAGGTATGTTCAGGGTTTTTTATCTCCACGGATGGGGATCCGTCACCGAAATTCCATGTGCGGAAATTAATTGAGTCGGCAAACGCAGTGGAGAGGTCGGTAAACTGGACCGGTTGTCCCATGCAGCCCGCGCTGAAAGAGAATGAAGCCTGCACCCCCGACACCGGCACATCTTTGTAGATTGCATCAATGGCACCGTCGCGGGTGACCACTTGCAGGCCTACCGGATGGTTTCCGACAGCGTTGAATGTCCAGGTAATCATCTCACCCGAACCATCATTAAACAGCCCGTCCATATCCAGGTCCCAAAGGAGGGCAATGATGGAGTCGCCTGGGGTTGGAATAGAGATGCTGGTGAGGGTAGTGGGGGTGTTGAGGCATCCGGAGGTGAAGGTAAAATCCACAATGATGGCAGAAGTCTGGAAAGCCAATAACAGGGCTATTCCTGAGAGGAAGAAGGGTTTTAATGACAGTTTCATCCGGTTAACCGATCGAACGATTTATGTAAAGATACGGCAACCCAATTGGAAATATGGTTCCAATATCGGGGATATTGTCAAAATTTGTTAACAGGTGTTTTTTACTTTCTTTCTGCGAAAGGTTATGATGTGAGAGGCGGCTCTTGTACCTTATTTGCTTTCAAAGAAAAGTTTTCCTATACTTGTGTTTCAAACAGGATAGTATTCGCTCGAAAGGTCCTAAGAAACTGAGTATTCATATAAAAACGGAAACAGAATGATGAAAAAATTTGGCACAGCATTTGTCTTTTGTATGGTATTGGCATCCGTAATTTTTATAGGATGTAAGAAAAAAACAGCAGACAGGTCGACCTCTTATTTATTGGCAACCATCACACACCAGGGATTTGATTTTTCTACGGGTGGGATTCCGGCTAGCGATCAATATGCAGATGGGGAGACGGTAGGATGGGAGCCTGGATTTGGGGTTAATCCTAATTATCCGAACAATGATATTTATATCTGGTGGAGAAATAAATATATTGACACAGTGAACTACCAGAACCAGACCAAAGATATGGGAATTGTTGACATGGCCACTGTCACGCAGGTCCCGGGAAGCTGGGATGTCTCTCCCAACATACTGCCGTTATTGGCAGGACATGTAATTGTGGCAAAATGCAAGGATGGCTATGTGAAGTTTGAAGTCGTTTCAGCGGATACTTCTACATTATGGCCTGCGCAGGTATATTATTTTTATTCCAGCAGCAATACGTTTAGTCAATAAGGCTTCGCCTTAAACCGGATTGAAGTTCATGGCATTTTTCTTTTTCTTGCCCTCGGGCCGGGCGGGCCATTTTGTTCTTTCTTTTGTCTTGATACAAAAGGAAAGAACCAAAGAAAAAATCAAGGCTACCGAAAAATTGACTGTGTGTTTGTTTTTCAACGCCTCATTCACTCTCACTTAAAACAGTCAATTTTTCGAAGGCCAAGGATCTCTTTCTGCGAAAGAAATGAAGGAAATAGGGTCAGGGGAAAATTTCCCCTCCTGATTTTGAGGAGGGGTGGCACGAGCGGAGCGAGTGACGGGGTGGTTAATAACAAGGCCGCAGGCCGGGAATAATGTCAGGTTTGGTGATTGAGGATTTGCAAAGATGATCTTATTTTAGTAATTTTGTATTGAGATGCCAGAAGTGTTCAGAAAATTCGGATTTGTATTTTTCTTCTATTCAAATGAAGGACAAGAGCCGATTCATGTTCATGTGAGAAAAGCTGGTGGTTTTGCTAAATTTTGGATAGAGCCGGTCGAATTAGATTTTGCACAGGGAATGAAAATTACTGATATTAATAAGGCAGAAGAACTTATTTATAACAATATGGAACTGATTAAAACGAAGTGGAATGAAGTACATGGTAGCTGAACTTCTTTTTAAAGTAACAAAAGCCTGGTATGAAAGTGGCTCAGTTTGTTTATTGCTTTCGGATAGAAAAGAGATCAGGTTCCCGGTTGATTTGAATAGAAAACTTCGGAGTGCACCAATTGATCAGTTGAAAAATATTGAAATAATTTGCAATGGCACTGGACTTCATTGGCCAGATCTTGATGAAGATCTTTCAGTATCAGGGATCATTGAGGGGCGTTTTGATACAGTGTAATACGAAAGCTCCAGAAACCAACCCAAATTTTTCCTAAAACAATAAGTTCTTTTCGTGCTTCTGCAACGGAACTGAAACGCTAGATTCAATAAAGAATTAAGAATTACGAACCGGAGCGAAGCGGAGCTCGGCGAAGCCAATTACGAATTAAAACTGCCCACATTTTGTATTTTTTTCGGATTTTCGTATCGCGTAGGGCGGATCGAAAAAGATGTATCTTTGTGTTATCCAAAAATGAATTATTCAAAAATGGATAATAGAAGATTCTATGAAACATGTGCCTTTTAAGTACGGTGGTGTAGTTCAGCTGCCTTACTTTATTGACCGGGAGCGGGAGGTGGAGGAATTGACGATGTCGCTGGGAAGCGGAGCCAATGTCATTTTGTATTCTCCCCGCAGATACGGAAAGACCTCTCTGGTGCACAGGGTCTCCCAGGAGCTGGAATCGCAGGGGATTACGGTTGTCTACCTGGATTTCTTCCAGGTGAATTCGAGGGAGAAATTTCTGATTTCGTATCTCCGTGCGATTTTTGACAAATCGAGTGGGTGGGAGAAAATGCTTCGGCGAATTTCAGGGTTTATCCGGTCGGCCAGGCTGATGCTGACGATGAATGAGGAGGGAAAGCCTGTACTTTCCCTGGAAGCTCATCCCGGGAGCTCCTCTGTGTTGTTTGAAGAGGTAGTCAATTTGCCTGAGAAACTGGCTGATAAAAAGCGGTGGGTAGTTGTATTTGATGAGTTCCAGGAGGTGGAGAACTTCGACGGAGAATCATTTGAAAAGGAGTTACGCGCCTCGATCCAGCATCACCAACGCGTGAATTATGTGTTGATGGGAAGCAGGAAGCACCTGTTGCTTGGAATTGTAACCCGCAGGAACCGTGCATTTTACAATTTCGGGAAGTTGATCAGGTTACAGAAGATCCCGGCTGAGGTCTGGCTTCCGTTTCTAAAAAAAGGGATCGAACAGGTGGGACTCAAGGCTACCGATGCATTGGCAGCTGCCATCGTGGAGGAGGCCGACAATATTCCGTTTTATGTTCAATACCTTGCGTTTGAGGTGGTAGAGACCGGATTGATTGACGGGAGGATCCATGAGGGGACCATCAGCATAGCGCTGGAACGGATGATGACCAATCAGGAAGATTATTTTCGTGCGCTGTGGGAATCGGTCAGCTACACGCAGCAGCAAACGATGCTGGCTCTCTCCCGCGAAAACAGAGGCATCTACTCCAAGGCCTTTTTAGACCGGTACAAGCTGCATACGGTTTCGGGTATTCAGCGATCGGTTTCTGTGCTGATGAAGAGAGGGATCCTGGACAAGAGCGGAGATGAGTATGTGTTTGAGGATCCGGTGTTTCGGCGGTGGTTGCTGCAGGTTGGGGTTTAATTGTTTTTTTCGTGACGCTTCACCGGAACTGGAACCGGAACGCTAGATTCAATTACGAATTACGAATTAAAACTGCTCACTGCCCACTGATAAAGTTGCTCCGGCAGTTGCTGAGGATGTTTTTTATTTCTTTCTGCGAAAGGATATCAGGTACGGAGCTTTGTAAATCAATCTTATTTCGGTAAATTTGACAAAAATAATGTGAAGCTAGTATGGAAGATTTGGATCGAAATTTGACGTATAAAATTTTTCTTCATAGGGAACCGAAAGGAGAGTATACTGTTACGGTACCGGCGTTGCCGGGGTGTATTACCTATGGTGAAAACGTTGATCATGCAATCTCCATGGCAAAAGAGGCAATTGCCTTATATATCTCTGAACTGAAAGAAAAGGGAGAAACCATTCCCGATGATAGCGAAACGCTTGAATATTCAATGCAGATTACACATGCATGAATTATTCAGCAAGATATCTGATAAAATTACTCACGCAACACGGTTTTGTCTTTGTCAGATCTAACGGGAGTCATCATTTATTTATGAATCACGAATCGGGCAAACGGACGATCGTTCCTGTACATGGCAAGAAGGATCTTCCAAAAGGAACTTTTTTTGCTATATTGAAGCAGGCTGGGATTGATAAACCCTAATTCGGAGCTTTTTTTTCGTGCCGCTTCATCTTTTCTTTCCGTTGATCTGGGAGGTGAGGAAGTTGTTGATGTCGGAGAGGCGGAAGAAGTATTTGGCGCCGAACTTTCCGCAGGGGATCTTTCCATTTTTGCCGTAGCTGACCAGGGTGCTTCGGGGGATGTTGAGGATGTCGCAGATGTCGTTTGCTTCCAGCCATTCGTGGCTGGGAATGAAGGTCTTCCTGAACTGCTGTTCGAGCCGGTTGAGGCTTTGCGTGATCTCACTGATGGCGTTTTTGTGTTCGATAGCGGGGGTTGTTTTCATGTGTTACTAATTTTGATTTCGTGTTTACTTCTGTTAATCGGGTTTGGAGGCGAAAGGTTAACGCAAAAAGGAGACTTTTTTTCAACAATTTTCCATTTTTTTCTGTTTTCGGAGCGCATATCTCGTATCCCGTATCTGGAAACAAAAAGGGGCCACGCCGAAGCGCGCCCCTTTTTCAATTGGAGTAATTAGAGTCAAGCGTATCCCCTATTCTGCAAAATAGGAGCTCTCGCCGGTATGGCCGGGGATGTCGCGTGCACGGGCACGGATCTCCAGTCCGGGTTCGATGGTGATCGCGCTGGTAACGGTGTACTCCCACCAGATTCCCATGGTGTCGGGCACACAGGGACCCGATTCGAGCTCCGACCCGCCGGGGGCGAAGATCTTCACCGTGACTTCGGTCACTTTGAAGTCGTCGCCCGCCATCACTTTAATCACATCGCCTTCGTTGCCTTCGAAGGTGTCGATGTTGATCTCTTCGATCCAGGGATGACGAAGGTAGTCGGTCATCGCCACGATATAGGGCGATTGTCCGTTGACGTTTGCTTTGGCCATATAGGCGGTGAGCATGTCGGGGTCGAGCAGGATCTGTTTTGCATAACGCGATGCGTTGGCAAAATTTCTCCTCACCTGCGCTTGCGATTCCGTAGGCGGACCGGGAGGCGTGGTGGGCAGTGCCGCCATAATGCTCTGCCCGTTCCGGTTGCGGAACACAAACTGGTTTCCGAATTTCCCACGATAGTTTTTCGTGAGGGCATTTGATTTTGTTCTTGCCATTTTTTGTTGGTTTTTAAGGTGAATAAATGTGATCTTGGCCTTGATCGTGGTTGATTGTCGCAACACCGAGGTCACAACTGGAACGCTCGTACGTTCATACCAAACGCCGGCATGCTGATATAAACCCGCGTTCCTAGGTTGCTCACTTCGCTGTTGCTTCAAAATCATTGTTTGTTTCTTGTTTTTTGTTTCTTGTTTTTTTTCCTACAGCCTTTTAACGATACTTAAGATCATTATAAGGATGATGAGTGCTCCCAGAAGCCAGAGAACAGGCTTCAGATTGAAGGGTTCTTTTACCAGCTTGATCTTCTCCACCGGGATCTGTTTTTCGTAGTAGATGGTGTCGGGGTTGCAGGTTCCTTCCACCCAAAGAGTATCGAGCTTGCGGAGGAGTTTGACCTGAAGCCGCTCTTTTTCGAGGATGACTGTGTCGTTGAGCTGTTCGAGGTGCAGGAGGGTGTCGGCCTGCACGGCTGGGGAGATCAACGTATCCCTTACGATCAATGTATCCGGAAGCCTTAGCTCAGGATGCCGGCTTACCAGACGGTCGAGGCGTTTTGCTGGAGAGCAGGAGAACAGGAAGAGAATTAAGAATGAAGAATTAAGAATTAAGAATTTCTTACTGCCCACTGCCAACTGCCCACTGCCAACTTGTTTTTTCATAGCTTAGCGGTAATTAAAACTGTTAATGCGGTTTAGCCACCCTTTGCGGAAGCATTGCTGGGTGATGTCGATTTCAATGATGCGGTAGATGTAGCCGATCCGTTCGTTTTTAATCCGGGCATGGAGTTTTTCAGGATCGGCGGCGTTGAGGGCTGCCAGGGTGATGGGTCCCACGATGCCGTCGGGGTTGACCTTCAGCACGCGCTGGGGGATGGTGATGGCGGGTTTGCCGCTGCACCAGAGCCAGTCGACCAGCAGTTCGGCCAGGGGCTGACTGTCGATCTCGTCGCCGCGCCACCGGTTCCAGTAGTGGGTTTTAAGGAGCCACGCTACATCATTTTTGCTGATCAGCATGAGATCCTGGTCGTCGATGTCGTAGTCGTCGTCTTTGTCGTACCCTATCCGTTGCCAGGTACGCAGGGTGATGCCTTTGTTGGTGAGACCTCCGTGGTCGAGGGCGTGGTTGGATAAGCCGCCTTCCCAAGCCAGGATTTTTTTCAGGAGAGGTTCGAGGTTAGCCATATTCAATTAAGAATTAAGAATTACGAATTATTTGTTTCTTGTTTATTGTTTTTTGTTTTTCCTACAGCCTACAGCCTACAGCCTAACAGCCTATAGCCTATTTATTTCTGTGCTTTAAAGATGTTATCCGGCACATAGAGCAGTCCGAGTATCGTTGGCAGGATGGCGAGGAATTCGCCGCCGGTGATGATCCTGTTGCTGAGCAGGATAATCATGGTGAGCAAGAGCGCACCCCCCACAAGGGAGGTACGCCAGTTGCGGAAGAGCCGGGTCTTCATGATTTCGGCTCCTTTCTGATGATGTGGGAGGAGAGGTAGTCGTCGATATCGGCCATGCGGTAGTAAACACGGCCACCCAGGCGCGAGTAGGGGATATAACCCCTGCGGCTGTATTCGGCCAGGGTGCGGCGGGCGATGTGGAGGATGGTGCAGATTTCAGCTGGTTCGAGCCATTCGCGTTGGATGACGAGAGGGCCTTCGAGTTTCTGTTCGATGGCGGTGATCTTCTCTTTCAGTTGGAGGAGAAGTTCCTGTTCGGGGGTGATGCGGTTTCGTTTCATTTTTGTTAGCATTTTTTTGGTTTTTGGAATTGTTTCGCCAACAAAATTACTTCGCCCGAAGAGGCTGCGCCAGTTGCAGGGGGTTGTACAACCCTGTGGTAAGTGAATGAGGATCATTCACTTAGTGGTGTGAAAGTTTTGGTTTATTTCTTTTTTTCTTCTTGATGTTGTTCTTTCTTTTAACTTAATCTTGTTCATTTCTTTTTTCTGGACAAAAAAGAAACGAACCAAAGAAAAAGTCATACCGCTGCAGAAAATTCACTAAAAATCTTCGTCACTCGCTAAACTGCGGAAACTCGTCGCTTCGCTCCTCAAACAGCCCGCAGTTTTTCACGCTCCTTCCTTGTTTTTCGCAACGTGAATTTCCTGAGGCGGTCTTTCTGCGAAAGATGATGCTCCCGGGCGGCAATTTTTCAGAGGCCGAAGGTTTCTTTCTGCGAAAGAATATCAGGTGCGAAGTACCTCTGACAGCGGCTTTGAAATCCTGGAAATTATTATTACATTTGTAATTCAAAAGAACGATAAAAATGTTAACAAAAGATAGTGTTATTAAGACGATATCAAAATTTCCAGAGCATTTCACGTTGGATGAATTGGTTGACAAATTAATCTTTATGGATAAAGTTGAAAAGGGCCTTGAACAATCATTATCCAACAAAGTACTCTCAGAGGAGGAAGTTTCAAATCGCCTGACTAAATGGCTAAAATAGTTAACAACCTTGTTTATCTTAGAGAATTAATCAGAGGAAGTTACAGAATTGTCTATCGAATTGTTGACAAGGATAGAATTGATATTTTGACAGTCCATCATTCAGCCAGACTTTTAAAATTCCCAAGAATTTCGAGGAGGAAATAATAACCACTACTCCACGAAGGACGAAGTTCTTTATCACTAATTTCGTATCGCACACAAGGTCGAAGGCCTTGCATATCAATTGCCCCGGGTTTTAACCCGGGGGTTGGAGAGGGCGTAATAATGCTCCTCCCCACAACGACGTGGGTTGCCTGGGAAAATGAAAACAAGGGGAGGGCAGGGAGGGGGAAATCGTTTCCTTTTGTAAATTTGAAGCATGGAAAAGATACCGCGTTTTACCCGGGAGGTCATTCAGACGTTACGGGAAGATATTAACCGGGCGTTGGTATCGGTGAAAGAGAAATATGGATTGGATATTCTGAAAATAACCATTATCTTTGGGTTATGTTTATAAAAGATGAAATATCAGACAAGATCAATGACTTTAATGATGTGTGCAAAGCTCACAACGTCAAGTACATCTATGCTTTCGGATCTTCAATAACAACTGAATTTGATTGTGCAACCAGTGATATTGATTTATTGGTAGAAATTGATGACGCTGATCCGGTGGAGAGAGGCGAAAAGCTTATTTCCCTATGGGATACATTTGAGAATTTCTTTAAAAGAAAAGTTGATTTGCTTACTGAAACATCGATTCACAATCCATACTTACGAAAAAGTATTGATTCTACTAAAATATTGATTTATGACGGAGCAAAGCAAAAAGTACTTGTCTGATATTATCCGAGCAATAGAACTTATTGAACAGTTTTCAGCATCTACTAGCACTTTCCAGGAATATCTATTAGATCAAAAAACTCAAAGTGCAATTGAACGCCAACTAAGCATCATTGGAGAAGCTGTTAATAAATTTGATAAGCTGCAACCTGAATCAACCCTGGAGAATGCCCGTAAAATCGTAGGATTTCGTAACCGTCTGATCCATACATATGATGCTGTAGATCCGTCTATGATTTGGGCAATTATTCAAAAGTACATCCCTCTTCTAAAGGAAGAAGTCCAATTAAAGCTAAAATAATTTAGTAACAGTGACTCTCACGCATGAAGGGTTTGATGGAGAAGCTTCCCTTCTGACGGAGCCTGATGGCTGATATCGGGTGCGCAGTACCTCCATCAAGCGTGAAACGCTTCTATCAGTTGCGGAGCAACTCTATCAGCCGCGTAGCGGCTTCATTAATGCCCCGGGTTTTAACCCGGGGGTTGGAGAGGGCGTAATAATGCTCCTCCCCACAACGACGTGGGTTGCCTGGGAAAATAAAAACAAGGGGAGGGCAGGGAGGGGTACTGGGAAAGTTAGATGTACGATTTACGAAGTACGAACTGGAAGTTCGAAGTACAAATTACGAAGTTTTATCGCGTATCCCGCATCCCGGATCGCGCATCTCGGATCCCGTATCCCATATCAATTCAACGCCATCAACTTCCGTATATAACTCCTCCACTCGCTCAGCCTGGCGTCGATGAGGGCGAGGATCTCGGGCGGGGGGTTGTTGAAGTGGTTCCGCAAACTGAGGGGGCTTACCTCTTCCTGCTGATTGGTGGAGATGAGGCTGGCGAAGATGCGGCAGAATTCAGATTTATTTTTGATGGCGAACAGGCCATTGTCGAAGAATATCCGCGCCAGGACGGCACTGTAGGGGACTGAGGCACGGATCGGGAGTTTCTTGAAGGGGGGAGGCTGACTGGGCTGGGGAGTTCCTCCCACACAAATATCCCGGTGGTGCTCATGCAGGATGGCCATGCTGATCAGCTGGTGACTGAGGATGCTGAGGGCTTTTTTAAGCTGGCAGGCGAAGGGATGCATCTGGAGTATGGGGGTGCTGGTGTGTGAGGGTATAAGGGTAATGTGGGTGAAGGCTTGTAGATAGAGCAAACAGGGATAGTTGGGGTCGCCGGGTTTGGAGGGGAGGATCATGGAGGTAACTCGGTCCTTCATGGAATTTGTACGGTGAAAGGCTTCGAGGAGGAGTGTTGCCTTTTCGGTGGGCTCAAGTCCTCGGAGGGTTTCTGCAATGGTGCACCGTGCAGTGGCACAGAGGCTGAAAAGCATGTGGTAAAATTGTTCAGGGGATTGACAGCCGTTGACCGTCTGGATGACTGGATCACTGGATGCCTCATGCCTGGTGCCTGGTGCCTCTTGCCTCTTTCCTGGTGCCTCATGCCTCTTTCCTGGTGCCTCTTGCCTGGTGCCTGGTACCTCATGAAGGGTTACTTTTACGTTGGTTGCGGTGTTGAGCTCGCGGAAGATTCCGTTCAGGATGTGGGGAATTGAATCGAGGTTTTTCATAGCTATGGGGTTTAGTTTGTTGATGGAATAAATTCATACAACAAATCTATAGCACGAAAAAAGCGATGTCAATAGACTAAATTACCTATTTTTGGGTAAAATCATATAGACTAAAAAGTCTAGAAGAAACGACAAAATCTAGATAATATCTAAGCATGTCCCTGAAAACAATTGCAGGAGTAGGGCTGCGGCGGGGAGTAGAATATATGTCAGGGAGGTAGTTATAATAGGGGTAATTTTGGGGTTTTTCCGGATTTCTGAAAATTTCGGCGTGATTGGGGGGTGATTGAGTAACCGTTTGCACGGTTTCTCTAATCGTTGGTTCGTCGCTGATTAGTGGTTGGTTAATCGTTGGTTATGGGTTAGTGCGTTGAGGGTCGGTTGTGGGTTCGTTGAGGGTTAATCTTTTTTTTCTTTTTTTCTTGATTTATGTGCTTCGCCTTGAAGAAAGTTGTGCTTCAAAGCATTTTTCTTTTTTTCTTGTCCTCAGGATTTCTATGATTCGACCAAATCTAATTTGAGATTTTTCTCATAGAACCTATTATCTTTTACACAAGAAAAAACTCTTAATATCAGCTTGTTTCTTATAGCATTGATTATAAGCATTTTGTTCTTCCCTTCTTTAACTTTTCGTAAATAATATTCTTGTATTTCCCCAGGTTTCTGGATCGCTGTCAAGGCACATAAGTGTAGTAATTGTTTAATATGCTTGTTAGCCATATGTGATACTCTGTTTTTACCTCTGACACTTGAGCCAGAGGAGTGTTCAAATGGAGCCACACCGCTATAACAAGCATATTTTTTTGCTTCCTTTATACCTTTAAATTCATTTGTAGTAATAATGATCTCAACAGCTGTAACAACACCAATCGCATCAACCGATGTAATAATGTTAAACAACCTGTTCAATTCAGAATCCTGGACAATGATAGCATGAAGTTGTTTATTTACTTTTTCAAGATCCTTTTTAAGTGAGGAAATCGAAGTTTTACATAGTGTTTCCTCAAGTTTGATTTGCTTTTTCCCTAGGCCGAAGTTTTTACTTTCCTTTAAGGGGACAGACAATTGGCTCAAACATTTGAGCAACCTGCTCCTTAATGAAGTCAGCGATCTGAGTTGTTGTATTATTGCTCTTGGAGGAGTCCATAACTTAACGGACTCCCTGTTTTTGTAGGCATAAATAGCGATTCTTTCCGCATCAATCTTATCATTTTTGCCTCTTTGTACGCCAAGAGAATACTTTATTTGGGCACCTCTTTCCAGCCAGATATTACATTTCTTTTCGAGCAGAAATTTAATCAGATGGTTGTTGTAGATTCCCGTATGTTCCATGCAAAAAAGAACATCCATAAAATTGAAACCAGGAAAAGCTTTGGCTTCTTTGATAAATGCTTGGATTCCTTTTATTGTGTTCTGGGAACACTTGGATAAAAGAATTTTGTTTTCTTTGAGTAAACAAAATTCTAAAGTATCTTTGGAAATGTCAATTCCAATAAAATAGCTGTAAACCATACCTTTAAGAATTAAGTTTGACAATGATAAGTTAACATTTTTGAACACATTCAAAACCTTGATAACAGGTCTGGGAACCTTAATTTCTATTTGAAGCTTGTTCAAAAAGCTGACAGAGGATTAAATCCTGAGTTAAGTCTAATACTTGCCGGGCGGATAATGCGCCTCTGTCAGCCGTTAACTTATCAACAAATTTATCTGCTATTAACAAAGAAAAGAAAAAGAAGCAAAAAGAAAAGAAAATCAACAACATACATACCTTTTCTTGAATTCATAAAATCTTTCTGTTTATAAAACAACAAATCTAAAGGCCGGGCAGGCCTCGCAACCGCCTCCAAAACTGGAACGCTTGTGCTTTGGGTCCAGACTTTTTACGATTGGAATAAACCCCGCGTTCCTAGGTTTCTCCGGCAGTTGCTGATGTATTTTTCCCCTCAAACACCGTTTGTTCTTATCGCCTCATTCACTACAACTCTTTTCAGCAATTTTTCAGAGGCCGAAGGTTTCTTTCTGCGAAAGAAGATTATCGCTGGATTGATAGCAGGGGAGGGATTTTTATCCTTTTTATTGCTTTTATCGCTTGTTTGCCCTATACTTGTAGTTCAAACCAGGATTTATTTGCTTGAACGATCATTTGGAACTGTCTATTCATATAAAAAGGGAACCAGAATTATGAAAAAACTCGGATTAACATTTATCTTAGGTCTGGCTTTAGGATCTATTGTTTTTGTAGGATGCAAGAAAAAAACGGCAGATAGGTCGCCCTCTTATCTGTTATCAACAATCACCCACGAAGGATTTGATTTTTCGGCGGGTGGGATTCCGGCCGACTGGAACAATGCGGATGGAGAGACGGTAGGATGGATGCCTGGATCGGGGGTTAATCCTAATTATCCAAATAATGATATTTATATCTGGTGGAGAAACAGTCATCTCGACACGGCGACTTACCAGAACATGACCAAAGATATGGGAATTGTTGATATGGCTTCTGTAACGCAAGTACCGGGAAGCTGGGATGTCTCTCCCAACATACTGCCACTCCTGGCCGGACATGTGATTGTGGCAAAATGCAAGGATGGCTATGTGAAATTTGAGGTTGTTTCGGCCGATCCTACCGGTGTGTGGCCGGCACAGGTCTATTATTATTTTTCGAGCAGCGCTACGTTTAGTGAGTAGGGGTTAACGTATTTTTCTTTTTGGCCGCTTCACGGCCGCGGAGGCCATATAATCAACTTTCTTTTAGCTTGATGTTGTTCTTTCTTTTGTCGTTTATCTGTTCATTTCTTTTTTCTGGACAAAAAAGAAACGAACCAAAGAAAAAGTCATACCGCTGCAGAAAATTCACTAAAAATCTTCGTCACTCGCTAAACTGC
>Ga0268278_1000561_pt1 | contig 25284 bp, 23 predicted proteins | sample saktaG_3_FD_190135 | JGI IMG/M metagenome (GOLD analysis project Ga0268278, IMG submission 190135) | Saline water microbial communities from Sakinaw Lake, British Columbia, Canada - sak_2010_1_5_55m | ecosystem: Environmental > Aquatic > Non-marine Saline and Alkaline > Saline ...
TTGCCTGTCCGATATTGTCCCAGATATTGTATTCTATGGAGGTTTTCCCGATGATTTCCTCTTCGGTATATCCCAAAATCCTGGTAAATCCCGGATTAATCGAGATATACATTCCGTCTTCCAGGCGATTGATATTTACGGAATCCGGACTGGTATAAAAAGCCTTGCGGAATTTTTCTTCACTCCTGGTTAACTCTTTCTGCACTCGCTTGCGCTCTGATTCAGATTGTTCCAGTTCCTGTATTTCCTGCTTTAGGGCTGATATTTCTTTGAGGAGTTCTTGATTTGTCCTGAATTGATCTTTCATCCGATGCCTCCCAGTAATGACAAACGATGTTATCTGGAAACAAAAAATGGGCGAGTCAAATTAATCTTCGCGAAATCTACTGGATAATCAATGAGATGTCAAATGAAATATAGTCAATCAGATGCTGCTTACCGTTTGAAAGTATGTATTTTCATCAAGGACAATGTTTTACTGATAACAGGAAGAAATATGTTTTTCCTATTGGCGTATGGTGTTCTAAATCCAGTATAAAAGGCAGGCATAAAACTGCTTTGCTAAAAAATTGATATTATTGCCTCTATGCTTAGTTTTGATTGAAAGTGACTACATTTGGCTACGTAGTCACTTTTTGACTACAAAAAATGGGTTGCAGACAATTGCAACCAACTTATTTTATTGGTATTTTTTTGGGGCCACGCTAGAACAGATGTCCCCACTATTTTTGTTCTAAAAAAGGGGTTACGACTTTCTCGTAACCCCTTGATTTTTTTGGCTCCCCAGCGCGGACTCGAACCACGGACAAGATGGTTAACAGCCATCTGCTCTACCAACTGAGCTACTGGGGAATATCTATATTTTAAAAACCGAAGCGAGCTTTTATCAGAGTTTAAGGGCTTTTACAACACTGAATTGTGAAAAACCCTATCTGCAGTCAACACAGGTGGCCAGTTCGCTGAAGGGCACACCGGTGGTCTTGCTGATGTATTTGAGCTGATCTTCCGGCGCGAAGAACCGTCCACACACCGGGCAGGGGACCATCTTGAAGACCTTGTCCCAGATGATCCTCCGGTCGCCGTCTGTCTCCATCTGCACATAACCGGTGGGACATACATAGGCACACGATCCGCATCCTATGCATACATTCGGGTCGAAGATGATCTTCGGTTCGTCGTTATCCCGGCCGCGGCCTCTGTCCTGAAAGGTCAGCGCGCCTACGCCCACAATCTCCTGGCATGTCCTGACGCACAGTCCGCAGAGTATGCAGTCGTGACCTTCAGCCACTTCGGGAGAGACATCCACCCCCAGCTTCTGCGCGATCTCTTTGACCGCCTGGGTCTCGGGGTATTTATAATAGAGAAGCTGCGCGGCTGCTTTTCTGCTCTCTTTTGCCTTGTCCGAGCTAGTCGCGATCTCCATGCCGCTTTCAACGGGGGTATTACACGATGTCGCAAGCTGCCACTTTCCGTTAGTCTTGACTTCCACACTGCACAGGCGGCAGGCCCCGAAGGGGGTGAGCTCCTTGTGATGGCACAGTGTGGGGATATCTATCTTCAATGCCTGGACGTTTTCCAGTATGGTTGAACCTTCTTCCGCCTTGACCTTGTTCCCGTCTATTACGATATTAAGCATTCTTATCACCTTACTAGCTCTATTTTATACAGCCTTATTCCCAGACCACAACCCGGTAACACCGAAGGCAGCGCCGCGCCTCTTGCGTGGCTTGGGCGGCGATGAATCCGCCTTCTACCTCTTCAAATCCGCCTGATCTCTTCTTCGGATCGAGGAAGTCAACATCGGCCGCGGGGCACTTAACCACAAGACCCTGTCCTCTCTGTTTCGCAAGATCGACACCCGCAAACGATACCTGCTCCGCCGGAGCATTCCCATTAAGGTAGGCCTCTATCCCCTCCGCGGCACGGTTCCCCATGTTGAGGGCCTCGATCAGCGTCGCCGGTCCTGAGACACAATCGCCACCGGCAAAGACTCCTTCCATCTCCGTTGCCATGGTTGCCGGATCCGCCTGTATGGTACCCCAGGCGGTCGTTTCGACCATTGCATCCATTGTTGGAAGCTCTGGACGCTGGCCGATAGCGGCTATGATCATGTCCGTCTTGACGGTGAACTCGGAGCCCTTCACCGGGACGGGCCGTCTCCGGCCGCTTTCGTCGGGTTTGCCCAGTTTCATCTTTATACACTCCGCGCCGGTGACCTTTCCGTTCTTCGCGATAATCTTTACGGGAACAGACAGGAACCGGATGGAAATGCCCTCTTCCTTGGCGCCCTCAATCTCCTCGTCGCTTGCCGGCATCTCAGCCAGAGAACGCCGGTAGATGATCTCAACATTCTTAAAGCCGAGCCTTACGCAACTGCGGGCGCAATCCAGGGCGACATTTCCACCACCGACGATCATGACCTTGCCGACGGGCTCTATCTTTATGCCGAGGTTCATATCCCTGAGGAATTTGACCCCGTCAACGAAGCCTTCGTATCCTTCATCTTCACCCTCAACGCCGATCCGATTTCCCTGGTGGGCACCGACGGCGACGAACAGCGCGCTGTATCCCTGTTTTTTGAGGTCTTTTATGCTGAGCTTTTCTATCTTCGTGTTCAGTTTGATCTCAACGCCCATCCTTTTGATCAGGTCGATCTCGTGGGTGAGGATATCAGCGGGGAGCCGATAGTCGGGGATTCCGACGGCGGCCATCCCTCCGGCGTGCGGGAGGGATTCAAAGATGGTGACGCCATATCCCTTCAGACGGAGCTGGCACGCGGCGGCAAGTCCTGCCGGGCCCGCGCCTATGATCGCGACCTTCTCTTCCTTCTCCTTCGCGGGGGCGCCGAACGGTTTTGCGCCGTTCGCCAGGTCGAAGTCCGCGGCCGCTCTCTTGAGCAGGCGGATCGAGAGAGATTCATCTATGTCCTTGCGCACACAGGCGTCCTCACAGGGATGCGTACAGGTACGTCCGATAACGCCGGGGAGAACACAGTCCTGCCGGATCAGGCTGAGCGATTCCTCAAAGCGATTGTTTTTGATCAGTTCGATGTAGCCGGGGATATCGAGTCCCGCGGGGCAGGCATCCATGCACGGGGCCGTTACCGTGGACTGGTACTCCTTGCCGTTCAGCTTCTTCTCACCCGTGATCAGGGCGACAAAGTCGGCCTTGTAGTATTTGACCGCGTCAAGCACGGGGTAGAGGGCCGACTGGCCGAAACTGCACTTACTGTTCGCCGATACCTGTTTGACGATGACCTGCATCTCGGAAAGGTCCGCCTTGCTTCCCTGCCCGTCGGCCATCCGTCCCATGATATCCAGGAGCCTGTCGATTCCGATCATGCAGACGGAACATTCGCCGCATGAAATCTTGCGTGCCTCTTTCAGATATCCCACGGTAAGGGACGGTATGTCGGCCTTGGAATCCGTAGCCACGAGGCCACCCCATCCCATCATGAGCGCTACCTTGCCGCCGGGGGCGGGGAAATTGACGGCAACGTCCTTTGCCGCCTTTCCGTTCCGGTTATCAACGACCTTGCCGTTCCAACTGCTAAATGCAACTTTATTCATTCTCAAGCACCTTATCCTGTTTAGTGTAACACTCAAGAACACCGGGCGCTTCGCCCGGCGTCTTTACCCTGCTCTCTTTATCCTTCCAGTTCGGACCAGGAATGCAGATTCTCAGCCTTGTCGAGCAGTTTATTATTTTCCAGAATTATCCTGTCCTGTATCTTCTGTATAGAATCGGTTGTCAGATGGCGAAATCGGCCCTGTATCTTCAGGTAGTCTTCAACAGGTCTCAGCTCCTCCGGGTTGAGGGATGACATCGTGTACTTGCCTTCCTCTATCTCGTACAGCGGGAAGACACCCGTTTCGACGGCCAGCCGTCCTGCCTTGATGCATTCCTCAGTCTGAACCCGCCACCCCGTCGGGCAGACCGACAGACAGTGGATGTAACTCGGTCCTTCAACTTCCCGTGCCTTCTTAACCTTGTTCATAAAGTCAAGGGGATAGCTGTGACAGGCCGTGGCGACGTAAGGCACATTGTGGGACGCGATGATCTCGGCAATATTCTTCTTCCACTCGTTCTTTCCCTGGCTGGCGGCGCCGGCAGGGTTCGTGGTGGTTGAAGCGCCAAAGGGCGTGGCGCCGGATCGCTGTATACCGGTATTCATGTATGCCTCGTTGTCTAAGCAGACGTAGAGAATATCGTGACCCCGCTCCATGGTACCGGAGAGGGCCTGGAAACCGATATCAAATGTTCCGCCGTCGCCGCCGATGCAGACCGTCTTTATCCTTCGATCCGCTACCTTTCCCTTCCGCCGCAGGACCTTGAGCGCGGCTTCGACTCCCGCGCCCACCGAGGCGGCATTTGGAAATGCAACGTGGATCCACGGAAGGTTCCATGCCGTCGTGGGATACATAACCGATATAACTTCCATGCATCCCGTAGCGTTTACAATCACGGTATCTTCACCAAGGGCCTTGCACATCAGACGGATGGCGAGGGCTTCCCCGCATCCCGAACAGGCACGGTGCCCGGCATTGAAGTATTCTTCCTTGTCCACCAGTCGTGGAGCATATAAATCAAAGTTCTCTACAGTATTCATGATCCCCTCACTCCGTATATTTCGTACGCTTTTGCGGGTTTCTTCTTCTGAGCGCCAATCGCCTTTTCCACTATCTTGACAAAATCGGCAACGAGGACATCGCGACCGCCAAGCCCGATAATATAATTCGTTATCAGGGGGCGCTCCTTCTTATCGTACAGGGCCGATTTGACCTCCGAGCAGACGGGGCCACTGGGACCACCAAACGATACCGCCCGGTCAATAACCGCCAGCGACTTAAGGCCACTAACCGCCTTGAGCAACTCTTCAGTGGGGAAGGGTCGCCAGAGCTTCATCTTCAGCAGACCAGCCTTCACCCCCTTCTCGCGCAACTCATCGATGGCAACCTCGGCTGTGTCTCCCATGGACCCCATGGTCAGCAGGGCAACCTCGGCACCTTCCATCCGGTACGCGCCTATCGGCTCATATTTCCGGCCAAACTGATCTTCCCACTCCTTCCACACTTCCAGGATTATCTTCTTAGAGTTGATCAGGGCGTCGTCCTTGGCCATCATGGCTTCGTTGAATATCTCCGGCATCCCCAGGGCTCCCATGGAGACGATATTGTCCGGGTGGACCGCGGCGTATGGCTTGTACGCGGGGAGAAACCGGTCCACTTCCTTCTGGCTCGGCATCATCATGGGCTCCACCACATGCGTCAGCTGAAAACCGTCCAGGTTGACATTGACCGGCAGCATGACGTCACGGTGCTCGGCAATCTTGAAAGCCTGGATCATCATATCTATCGTTTCCTGTCCGTCCGCCGCAAACATGGAAATCCAGCCGGAATCCCTCTGAGACATGATGTCACTATGGTCATTCCATATATTGATGGGACCGGACACTGCCCGGTTACCGATTGCCATCACGATGGGAAGACGCATGGACGGTACGATCGGAACAATTTCCGCCATATACAAAAGCCCCTGTGAACTCGTTGCCGTAAAGGCGCGCGCGCCGGCACCTGATGCCCCGCAACAGGCGCTCAGGGCGGAATGCTCGGATTCCACACAGATAAAGTCGGCATCGAGTCTTCCTTCCGCTACGATATCCGACAAATGTTCCGGTATATGGGTATTCGGTGTGATAGGATAGGCGGCGATGACATCGGGTTTGCACAGGGCAACCGCTTCAGCCGCAGCAAGCGCTATCTCCATACCAATTCTTTCAGACATAACCTATCCCTCCTCCACCATCTTTATGGCTCCAGGCCAGCATTCATGGGCGCAGATTCCGCACCCTTTGCAGTAATCAAGATCCGCCATGAAGTATCCATCGGCATCCTGGGAGATACACCCTTCCGGACAGAAGATATAGCAGACGCCGCACTTGATACATCTGCTGGTGTCGCATATGGGTCTCGACGCCCGCCAGGTTCCCGTGTGGTAATCCCGCGTGCTCCCCGGTTTGAATACCATGCATCCAGGGTTAAGTTCCTGCCACGTTTCCGGCCATTTTTTTTCTTTTTCCATAAGACTATCAACCTCAAGGTGTTTTTGAACTAGTTGGCTATTTTGAGCTCCTTATAAGCCCGTTCCATCGCATTTATGTTTTTCTGAGCTATCCTTCCAAACCGCTTCTTCAACGGCTCTCTCACCGATTCAATCTTTACCAATCCGGTCGCCTTGACGGCCGCCCCGATCATGGTGGTATTGGTTATCGGGACACCCATCTCTTCCCGCGCTATCTTCGACGCGTCAACCGTGGCGACGGTCCCCTTGAACCCCGTTTCCTTTTTCACCTCTTCCGGTGATTTAGCGGTATTGACAATCAGGGTGCCTTCGGGCTTCAACCCCTCGGCGACGTTCACCAAGGCCATCAGGCTCGAATCAAGGACGATGACGACATCGGGGTTATAGATGCCCGATCTGACCCGTATCTTCTTGTCATCAATACGGTTAAACGCGGCCACCGGCGCCCCTCTTCTCTCGGGACCAAAGCTGGGAAACCCCTGGGCGTATTGCCCCTCTCCAATAGCGGCAAGCGCGAGGGTCTCTACCGATGTCACCGCTCCCTGACCGCCTCTTCCATGCCATCGTATCTCTATCATAAGGAAAATCTCCCTTGCGTGAATTCAGAAAAAAAGCACTCTAATTAATAAAGCCTTTCCTGTCAACCTCTCTTTTTAAAGAAAATGAAAAAATCTGAAGAGGGGGCCGGGTGCGCCCCTTCGTACGGAGTTCTCCCCGCCTCGTTACTCATGACAATCAGCGGAAAACCCTCTTCGGAGAATTATTCCGGCCGCCTCCCATCCATGGCCATCTGAATGAGTTGCACGGTATGGATTGTCTTGACATTATCTTTGGCCAGATGGGCGCCAATAGTAATACTGCATCCGGGACAACCAGTAGCCACCATCCGCGCGCCTGTCTTGAGCGCATTTTTCACCTTGCGATTTGTTATAAGCGCGGACATCTCGCCGTACTCTATCTGATATTCCCCGCCGCCACCGCAGCACCTGTCCGCCTCCTCCATCTCCACGAACTCAATATTGGGAAGGAGTTTCAACAGGCGGCGCGGCTGGACACCGACCTTCTGGCCCTTCACGAGGTGGCACGGGTCATGATAGGTGACTCTGACCTTTGTACCCTCGACGGGCTGAAATTCGGGCAGCCAGTCCCGATGAGCGTCGATAAATTCTGAGACATCCATCGTTATGCCGGCAAGATATTCGGCGGATCTCACCAGATCGTCATCCACCCCCTCACCCAGGTCACGAAGCTCTTTCAGGATGTGCACGTATTCATTCCGGAGGGCGGAGCCACATGTGGCGCAGTCCACAATAACCGCATCCACGCCTTCCCGGGAAAACATGCCGACGATCTCTTCTATACATGCAAGAGACGTCTTGCGGTCTCCTGAAAGAAAAATCGGCAGGCCGCAACAGGACTGTTTTTTCGGAATCTCAACCTGCACCCCCATACGGATCAGGACCGATACAACCGCTTTGCCGACATCGCCAAAGACATAGTTGGTGGCACAGCCATGGAAATAGAGGACACGGGCATTAATCCGGCCCTCCGGCCTGACTATCTCCGGGAATTCATCGTTGAAGGGTTTCGGATTCATTGGAGGAATCCCGTCTATGGGAAGATTGCCAACCTTTATTCTGCTCTCTATCCATGGACCGCCGAATATCTTCCGCACCCATTTTCCGAACCACGCGGACGTGGACATCAGCCATCCATTGGCAATCACCTGGAAGAAGAGTTTCTTCGTGAAACCCAGTCCGTAACGTTCCGCGGCGCGCCAGCGCAGCCCGGAAAACAGAGCATCCTGACGCACACCGCTCGGACAGGCAGCCACACAGGACCCGCAGAGAAGACATGATGAAAAGAGAATGTCGTTCATATGTTCCGTGATTTCGATATTTCCTTCTATGATGTGCTTTGCCAGCTGAACCTTGCCTCGCGGGCTGTAAGATTCCACAAGCATCTCCCTGTACACCGGGCAGGCATCAAGGCACAGGCCACATTTGGCGCAATGATACACATGCTCGGTGGTGACATCACTTAATAAAAGCCCGTTTTTTTTCATCACATTCACAACCTTCTCATTCATTTGACCCGGACAGGCCTGGTTATTCGATAAATTTTCCGGGATTCAATATCCCTTTAGGGTCCAGAACGGACTTGACCTCTACCATAAGTCTCCTGGCATCCTCATTCATTATCAGTGGCAGAAACGGCTTCTTCGATATGCCGATACCATGTTCTCCGGAAAGGGTCCCTCCAAGGTCCACCGCGAGTTGAAATATTTCGGAAACGGCCTTCTCCACCCTCACCCATTCTTCCCTGTCACGTTTGTCGGTTACTATCATCGGGTGGATATTGCCATCCCCGGCATGGGCCAGAACACCTATGGTGAGATTGTACTTTTTCCCGATTTCAACGGTTCCCCTGATCATTGCCGGCAGATTGCTGACCGGAACCGTGCAGTCCTCCAGTACACAGGTGGGCCTCTTTCGGGACATGACGCCAAACGCGCTCCGCCGGCCGAGCCACAATCTTTCCTCTTCCTCGACCGATTCGGCTACCTGTATGGCGGAAGATCCCTCCTCCCTGCAGATTCCCCCGATGATATCCACCTGCTGCCTGCAGGTCGCCTCCTCACCATCAACCATGATCAGCAGAGTTCCCTCCACATCCCTTGGCAGGCCGATATGGGCCGAATCTTCGATCATGTTCACCACCACCTTGTCCATGAGTTCCAGCGCCACGGGGACAATGCCCGACCCGATGATCCGGGCAACCGTTCTGCTTGCCCCGTCCAGTTGCGGGAAAAACGCCTGAATGCTCTGCTGAAACGGCGGAAGGGGGAGCAATTTTACTGTAATCTCCGTTACAATTCCCAGGCACCCCTCAGATCCGGTAAAAAGTGATATGAGGTCTATCCCGGTAACATTTTTTGCCGTTATGCCGCCGGCGTTTATGATCCGGCCGTCAGCCAGCACAGCCTTGAGACCTAGTATCCAGTCCCTTGTCACGCCATATTTGACGCCACGGGGGCCACCCGCGTTTTCGCCGACATTTCCCCCAAGGGTACTCACCGACCAGGAAGCGGGATCAGGAGGAAAAAAGAGCCCCTCTTTTTTGACCTTGTTCTGCAGTTCCAGATTGGTGTGTCCGGCCTCAACGATGGCATATCTATTTTCTCTGCTGAGCTCGATAAGCCTGTTCATACGCGTCAATACCAGCACCACTCCGCCCTTCAGAGGCACCGTCCCTCCACTGAGATTCGTGCCCGCTCCGCGTGGGGTAACAGGGAGCTCCTCTTCATTGGCCACTTTCATGATGGCCGAGACCTGCTCCGTACTTGCCGGCAGCAAAACAGCATCCGGCACTGCCTCCGCTACAGAGGAATCGTAGGAATAGCTGATCAAATCCTCAACAGAATCCAGATAGGAACCATCTCCCACGATTTCACGAAATTTCTTTGCCAGCTCTTCTCTTAGCATTGACACATCTCCTTTGGTTTACGCTTAATCTCTGATATTTTCAGCAAGTATATCAGCTATATGCTTCATCCTTTTGCCCGGGGCCTGCTGGTCGATGCCCCCCTGGAGCTGGACCATGCATCCCGAACACGCGCAGGCAACGATCTCGGCCCCGGTATCCCTGATATTGTCCATCTTCTGCTTAAGGATGGGAATCGACAGGTTACTGTGCTGAACACCGAAGGCGCCTGACATGCCGCAACATTTGTCCGCGTCTTTCATCTCCACCAATTCATAGCCCCCGACAGACTCTATGAGTTTCCGGGGTTCTTCACAGATATCCAGCACGCGTTTCAGGTGACATGAATCATGGTACGTGACCTTTATCGCATCGGCCTTTTTGGGTGCTTTTTCCAGGCGGCCTGTCTTTTCATATTCACGGGCGACGAAGAAACAAAACTCTTCCAGCTTGTCCGCCATACTTTGTGCCCGTACCTTCCATTCCGGATCATCCTTAAACAGACGCGGGTAGTCGCGGATTTGTTCCACCCCTGTTGGGCAGGCACAGATGATGAAGTCAAGATCGAGACCCTCAAATGCCTTTATGTTGTTCATCGCGATCTTTTTTGCATGTTCGACATCTCCGGTTGCCGACACCGGCTTGCCGCAACACCCCTGTCCGTCAGGGTACACAACCTCCATATTAAGGTCCTGGATGACCTTGATGACGCTCTCTCCGGTTTCCGGGAAGACAAAATCCATCGTGCAGCCGCTGAAAAAACCGACACGTTTCACGGGATTCTCAATCTTCTTTATCACGGCATCAATACGATCACGAAGCGGAACATTCGCTATGGACGGAAGGCTGCGGTCTTTGGTCATTCCCGCGAGGAAGAGGGGCAGATGGCGCACCAGACCTTCCGACGTGAAAGGCTTCTGCGCGATGGAAGCCGCGCGTAAAAGACCGTGAAACAACCGCCTGTTTGTCATGACATCGAATATCTTATCCATTACAAAGGGCAGGCCGTGTTCTTTGACCGACCGCTTGCGCAGTTCTTCTATGAGACCGGGAATATCGATCATGCCCGGGCATACCGTGGTGCATCTGCGGCACCCGATACACAACTCGTTAAAATCCTCAAACTCTTCCATGCCGCTCATGAAAGCGGTCAGGATGGTGCCTATCCCCCCCGCGTAGGTGTGCCCCCCGTACACATGCCCCCCGACAAGCGCATAAACCGGACAGACATTAAGACAGGATCCGCACCGTATGCACTGATATATCTCCTTAAAGGTATCGTCATGGGCGGCGGCAAGTCTCCCGTTGTCGAGGAGGATGTAATGTACCTCCTTTTCATCTTCCTCCCATCTGCCGTTCCTTTTGACCATGACAGGCACAGGCCCGGATATTACGCTCATGTAGCTTGTCATGAGCTGGGCTGTCGCGCTCCTGGGGAGGAGTCGCAGGATGGGGGTTGCGTCTCTCAATGTGGGGATGAGTTTCTCATATCCTATGATAACGACATGAATGCGCGGGAGTGTTGTGACGAGTCTGGCATTTCCCTCATTCGTAACGAGACCGATGCCCCCGTTTTCGGCAATACCGAAATTGGCCCCGGTTATTCCCATATCCGCGCTGAGAAACTTCTCTCTCAGTGTAACCCTGGCGGTCTGAACCATGAAGGCGATGTCAGGTTCTATCGATTTGTCCAGTTCCCGGGAGAAATATTCAGAGACCTGATAGCGATTCAGATGTATGGCGGGCAGGACCATGTGGGAGGGTTTATGGCCGGCCAGAGAAATAATCCATTCACCGAGATCCGTTTCCTTGACCTCGATGCCGGCTTCTTCAAGGGCCGGATTAAGATCCACCTCTTCCGAGGCCATCGATTTGGACTTAACGATGCTTTTGACATCTCTTTCCCTGCAGAGATCAAGAATGTATTTTTTGAGATCATCACCCGTCTTTGCTCTGAATACCTTGACGCCGCGCTTTGTTGCCTCCTCTTCGAACCTGTCGGCCAGTTCTTCGATTCTTCCGACAGCATTAAGTTTCATTGCTTTGAGGCTCTCACGAAGAGCATCCACATCCTCTACATTCTCAAGGGCCTTTTCGCGGGCCGCCGGGTATTCTTCCGCAAAACGCCCCAACGCGTTCCTCAACACATCATCATTCAGTTTTTCTTTTATTTCTCTTTTCAGGTTGCGCCGTTTCGACATTATGCCGCACCTCCATCTGCCCCTTCATCAACGGCAATAATGACAAATCTGCCGGGACCATGGACACCGATCGTCAACACCCTCTCTATGTCGGCCGTGCGGCTGGGACCCGTAATCCAGCTTACATATCCCTCTGTAAAGAATCCGGATATGATATCTATCGCGTCTTCTATCCCGGGAACGATGTTACGACTTTCCATAAAGGCTATGTGCAGGGGGGGGAGAGAAGAGACAAGGCGGCTTTCGATAGCCAGCGCGTCCTGACAGACGCTCCCGCACTCCGCGATTCCGAATTCGACGCCGGATATTCCTATATCGGCGGTACCGACATTTTCAGCTATATCGCCCTGTTCCGTATAGACTGTGACCCCATTATTCTTGAGTTTAGCTACAATCCCGGATGCTTCAATAAGGGAACACGATACCAGTGCGACTGACTTTGCGCCCGTTTCTTTGACGATATCGAGAATAATTTTCCCGGCTTCATCCGCTCTTTTTACGCGGAACACTTCGGTTGAAACATTCTTCGCGCGAAGCTCAAATTCCTCATACAGGTGACTGCCAGATTTGCCGGCAGGAAGTTTATCCTGCCAGTTATCGCAGGTTCGTTTCACGATTCTCTGTCCTCCATAATATGCAAGCTGACCATGTCGTTAGGGGAAATGATCTCCCTGCAGGCTCAATCAGTAGGCACCGAACACGAGCGTAGGCAGCCACGTAACAATCTTCGGAAATATCGTAATCAGCAACAGTCCGATTATTTGAAGAAGGACAAAAGGGACTATTCCTCTATAGATATGCTCCATCGTATAGCCCGCGGGAGCGGCACCCTTGAAGTAGAACAGTGCGTATCCGAAGGGAGGGGTAAGAAACGATGTCTGGAGGTTAACGCACATCAGCATAGAAAACCACAGGGGATCAAAATCGAGTTGCATTGCTATTGGCAGAAAGATCGGCACGGTAACGAGAAGAATAGCGGCCCAGTCAATAAATGCCCCCATGATGAATACGATGAGCATCATGATAAAAAGAGCCGTCCACCTGCTGAGGCCGCTCCCCACCAGGAGATTGGTAACCACATCACCTCCGCCACCTCCCAGAAAGACAGAAGCAAAGAACTTCCCACCTATGAAGAGCATCATTACCATTGAGGTGACTTTCATGGTCTGGTAGCTGGAAATTTTAATAACCTCCCAGTTTAGCTTGCCTTTACTCAATGCAAGAAGCACGGCTCCCAGCGCGCCCATGCCTGCCGCTTCGGTTGGTGTCGCGACACCGCCAAGGATGGAACCCATGACTATCAGGATAAGTGAAAGTGGGGGGAAAAGAGATTTGAGAGTCATACCCCATTTCTGGGCGGCGGTATATCCTGAAGCTTCTTCCTTGGAAACGGGCGGCCCCAGACTGGGGTTCAAATTGCATTTTACGATGATATAGGCAAAGTAGAGTCCCGCGAGGAGCAGGCCGGGCATGACACCGCCGGCGAAGAGCATGCCAACGGATGTTTCCTTCATTCCTGTCAGGCCACCGTACACGACCATCATGATACTCGGGGGGATAAGTATGCCAAGGGTACCCGCAGCGCAGATGACACCCGCGGTCAATTCTTTCTGGTAACCTTTGTTAAGCATCGCAGGACTTGCGAGCAAAGTCATGGCAACGACGGATGCCCCGATGATACCGGTAGAGGCGGCAAAGACTGTACAGACGACAACAACCGCCAGGGCCAGCCCACCTCTGACCCCACCGAGAACGATATACATGGAATTAAAGAGTTCCTCCGCAACTCCGGATCGATCAAGGACCTGGGCCATGTAGATAAATAGCGGGATAGCAACGAGGGTATAGTTGTTTGTCAATCCCCAACTGATATTTGCGAAAATATCAAACGTCGCGGGGACATTAAATCCAGTCGAGATGAGCCCGAACAGGGCGGATATGAACATGAGCGTATATGCAAGAGGATGCCCAAAAAGAATACAAACAATGAGCAGACTGAACATGGTGATCGCAAATATTTCAGGAGACATCGGTCACATCCTCCTTTTCTATCGCTTTTAATTCCTTTATCGTTTTTAAAAGACCGGAAATACCCTGAAGAAAAAGAAGTAGAAAACCCAACGCCATGAGGTCCTTGTACGGCCATATGTAAGGAGCCCAGCTTGTCCAGTTTTTTTCCATCTCCAGCGTACTGGTTATACCAAAAAATATTGTCCATATAACAACACCCAAAGTCACAGGAAGTGAAATGATGAGGAAGGTTAATAATTTGACTGTTAATCGCGCCTTCAATGGCAAACGATTGACAAAAATATCAACCTTCACATGTCCGTCAAAGTAATCTGTGTAAGACAGACCGAACATATAATGCATACCGTAGATAAACATCGTAACTTCAAAAGCCCATATAGTGGGACGGTTGAAGCCATATCGCATCAGCACTTCAAAGATTACAACGAAAAGTAAGGGGATAATGAGCAAGGAAGTGACATTGCCCTGTTTTTCAATAATCCAGTCAATTCCGCTTGATATCTTGTCAATCATGATTGTTGCCTCTCTGGTGCAGCTCGGCTGCAAAAATTGGCATTACAAAAGCATTCCCTCCCCCGGACCGGGGAAGGGAATGCAAATGCATGATTTAAATACCTGCCGGGAAGCCTTCATCCGGAACAAATACACCCTGCATGCAGGATCTCATAAGTATATATGCACTACTGCAGGTGTTTTCCGCCAATGTACTCATCGATGGGCCACGGGGTGGCACCGGCTTTTATTCTTCTCCAATCGGCGTAGTCTTCCTTGAACTTCTCTTGTGAATCGAGCATCTTCTTTACATCAGGATACTTTGCCTTCAGTTCCTCCATATACGCCTTCGCAACTTTTGCAAAGTTACTCAGCGTCTCATCATCCATCTGAACGAATTCCATCTTCTTTGCAAGAAGTTTGACAGCCTCCGCGTTCAGGTTTTGAATCCACCACTGGCTCCACCCCTGGGTTTCCGTTGCGCAGATCTTGACGATCCACTTCAGATCTTCGGGCAGCTCGTCCCATTTCTTCTTGTTGATGAAGAGCGCGCACTGGATCCCCGGCTGATGAACACCAGGCGAAATGGTGTACTTGCAGATATCATCAAACCCCATAGGATACGTCATCGCGGGGGAGGAAAATTCACCGGCGTCAATAACACCCCGTTCCAGGGCAAGATATATCTCACCGCCGGGGAGCGGAGAGACAGAGGCGCCCAACTTGTTCAGGATGTCCATATACCAGCCGACAGTCCTGATTCTCATACCCTTGAAATCTTCCATCTTAGTGGCGCGCCGGTTGGATGACAAACCCTGTTCCTGGTCGAGCTGGCCGCACGGGAGTGCAACCATGTTATAGCGTCCATAGAGTTCGTTCATCATCTCTGCTCCGCCTCTTTCATAGAGCCATATACCGTAGCCTTCGCCATCCAGACCGAAAGGCACAGACCCAAGGGCCACAAATGCCTCATTTTTCCCCTTCCAATAGCCCGGCCAGTCATGCCCGCAATCGGCCGAACCCTTGCTTACCGCGTCAAAGCTCGCCATTGCCGGAACCAACTCGCCTGCGGAAAATACTTTAATGTCTAACCGTCCACCGGAAGCAAGACGAACCGAGTCAGCAAAATGAGCAGCCACGTCATAGAAAAGAAGACCCTTCGACCAGGGCATGACCATTTTCCAGTTTATTTTTTGGTTTGAAGTTTCTACTTTGAGGGTTTTGATTTCTTCATGCCGTTTGTCAACACCGAACTTTCCGCGTTTTTTTTCGGCTGCGGCAGAAATAGTAGCCGTAAAGCAGATAATAAGAACAATACTCAACGCCACGGTCATAATCTTTTTCATATCTTTTCCTCCTCTGTATTTTATAGTACGATTAAACTTACCAGTCAGCATTACACCTTTCAGAAACTCCACACCTCCTTTCCTAAAACTTAATGTATGGCAGCAAAGAGGGGAGATTGAAGAAAGGATGGAATGAGCTCTAGTCTAGCATGCATACCCCAAGCGGTCGGTAACCGGCCCGAAACGCTGAGGTCTGACCATTATTTGGATTGACCCTTACCCCACCCTAAAGACTTTCGTAATGCAAAAAATAATCAATGTCAAGAAAAAAATTACTCAGATAAAAATATGCGTGATTTAATCAGTAATTTCCGGTTAGGTTTTTGCATGTGAATAAGTTATAAAATCAGTACATTAAGTCACTTTTTACTTGACATTTGGCTGATAGCGTGGGCGCGCCCTGGTATTATACAGCAATATCAGGGGGTTATGAATATGCCACACAGTATCAGACCATTTGTAAAAAAACATGTGTTATCGTTCGCCACACTATTTCAACCGGCTGTTGATACAATGGGGAAAATGCCACCACTTACATCACGAGGGTACAAACCTTTGCAGATGGGTTTTGAAGATCATCTCAAGACATTAGTCTTTTTTCATCTTGAGGAACACAAATCAACGCAACACCTTCTGCAGGTACTTGAAGAGGATGATTTCGCCCGCAGTCAGATAGCACCCAAAGACGGTATCAAAAAGAGCAGTTTCTCAGAGGCCACCAATTCAAGAGGTCTTGAGCAGTTTATGTATGTCTTTAAAGCTCTGCAGGAACAGGCTGTAGCGGTCCTGCCGAATCGTCATCCCGAACTCGGAAACCTTGTTGCTATTGATGGATCTCTGATCGACGCAACTCTTTCCATGTGTTGGGCCGACTACAGGAAGGGCTCCAAAAAAGCAAAGGTTCATGTCGGTTTCGATCTGAACCGTAGTATTCCGAGAAAGGTATTCTTCACTGAAGGCAATGGCGCTGAAAGACCATTTGTAAGTCAGATACTCTCTCCCGGAGATACAAGTGTTACTGATCGTGGATACCAGTGCCATAAGAGCTTCGATCTGTGGCAGGAAGAGGAGAAACTCTTTATCTGCCGCATCAAGGCCAATACAAGAAAGACTGTCATAAGAACCAATCACGTGGATTCTGACAGCATTGTCTTTTATGATGCTGTTGTCAGGCTTGGCACTGCCGGAACAAATCAGACTGAAAAAGAACTTCGGCTTGTCGGTTATGAGGTTGACAGTGTAAAGTACTGGATTGCAACAAACCGTCATGACCTGTCATCTGAACAGATAGCAGAGGCATACAAGCTCAGGTGGGATATAGAGAACTTTTTCGCATGGTGGAAAAGGCATCTCAAGGTTTATCACTTGATTGCCAGGAGCAGGCATGGTCTTATGGTTCAGATCCTTGCGGGTTTGATAACTTATCTGCTGCTTGCGATCTATTGTCACGAACAGTATCAGGAAAAGGTTTCCATCAAAAGAGTGCGGCAACTGCGCATTCAGATTCAGAATGAACTGCTCAGTTCAGCTTTCAGCACAGATTTCAATGCGGAGAACCTGCAAAATTTCAAAGAACAGAATGCCTGGTGCTTATATGCAAAAACCTAACCGGAAATTACTGTGATTTAATATAACTATCTAGTCTCTATGTAATAATACTGGCATACCATCGTTGACTTCCCCCGCATATCTGTGATAGAAACAATACACCATACCGTTTGATGGCATGACCACTTTAAACCATAACATCAAGTGGTCATGCCATTGATAGAAATAATGTCGACCGCATCTGTCTGCCATATAGAAGATTGATCACCCTAGACAATGAGGGTGCTTTGTTATATTGGATATTTATGATAAAAAATGAATAAAAACATAAGTTTATCAATGAAACCTCGAAGCCTTATAGCAGCGCAGATAAGTCACTTATTTCTCATTTATACCACACCCCTGAACCCAGGCCGAATGATGTCAGGATTGCGAAACGATCGTCTCCTTTTAACTAATTCTGGCAATAGAACTTTCTTTTGTGTTATTTTCTCTATTATAGTTGCTATTTTATTTCTCTTTGGGTTATTAATTTGCCTTCATAAAAAAATCCCACCAGAGGAGGTAACTGGCGGTAGCTCCGTCTACCCCCCCACTGTAGGGAAAGTCATGAACTTAGTATCTACGGGTATTCTTTAGGTAACAATAACGGTGAGGAATTATGGACATGAAAATTTCTCCAATAAAACCAAAGCGAATCTCCGATCAGGTTTTCGATCAGATCCGTGAGCTTATTCTGCGCGGCAAACTGGATCCCGGAGAACAGATAATGTCCGAACGGGAACTTGCCACAGCCTTTGACGTCAGCCGAGCTTCGGTAAGGGAAGCAATTAACAGGCTCACAACTATGGGGTTTCTCGAGCAGAAGCAGGGACGCGGCACCTTTGTCTGTCTTCCCGTACTCGAGGAAAAAAATTCGCTCGTTGTGGCGATGAAAGGGGAAATTGTATCCATCGAAGATCTGCTTGAGGTACGACTGGGACTTGAATGTAACGCAACCTATCTCGCCGCTGAAAGAGCGGAGGAAAAAGACATTTTCCTCATGGAACAGAGCGTAACAACACTGGAGAAATCAACTGAGGAGGGAATCATGAATGCGGAGGCGGATGTGTCATTTCACATGGCAATCGCATATGCCACGAAGAACTCACTCCATATCCAGATCATGAGGGATTTATACGATTATCTCTCGATTGGCATCAAGGAAAACCAGTACCACCTGCTCGAAGGGTCCAACGAAATGAAGGAGATTGTCAAACAGCACAAGCAGATTGTCGCCCTGATAAAAAAACCTGATCCGGAGCGTGCGTTCCGGGCCATGTTCAGTCATCTCAGCTTTGTCCTGGATTTTGTCAAGGACAGGAAGAGCCCTGCATCTGCATAAACGGCCAGTGTCTTTACGGGGCCATGCCGTGGCACCCCGTGGCATCTTCGTACAGGTCTCTCCCCGTCGTGTCATCTATGACAATCAGAGGAAAATCCTCTATCTCCAGGCGCATGATTGCCTCGGGGCCGAGGTCCTCGTAGGCGATAACCTCCGCTTTTTTCACGCACGCGGACATCAGGGCCGCGATGCCTCCCATGGCCCCGAAGTAGACGGCCTTGTAGCGCACGATGGCGTCCCTGACCGCATCGGAGCGACTTCCCTTCCCTATCATTCCGCGGATTCCCGCCTCCATCAGGATGGGAGCGTATTCGTCCATCCGGTAGCTGGTCGTCGGTCCGATGGAGCCTATGACCCGTCCGGGAGGCGGCGGTGTGGGAGCCGCGTAAAAGATCGTCTCGCCGTCCAGTTTCACGGGGAGGGCCTTCTCCTCGGTGATCAGCTGTGCCAGTCTCTTGTGCGCCGTATCCCTGCCGGTGATGATGCTTCCGCTCAGGAGCACTCGGTCGCCGACGCTCAGCCCCTCACAGATCTGGGCGGTTATGGGTGTATGGATTTTTTGAGGATTCTTCATGGTATCTCAGATGATTGCCTCCCCGTGGCGCGCCACGTGGCACTGTATATTGACCGTTACCGGGAGACTCGCTATGTGGCAGGGCATCATCTCCATGTGAACGGCGAGGGCGGTGGTCCTGCCGCCGTATCCCTGGGGACCGATGCCGAGGGTGTTTATCTCCGCGAGGGTTTCCTTTTCAAGTTCCGACAGCCGGGAGTCCGACCGGTTCGGCTCGCCGACTGGGCGCGCGAGGGCCCTCTTCGCGAGGAGCGCCGATTTTTCAATCGATCCCCCGATCCCGACACCGACTAGTATCGGGGGGCAGGGGTTGGGCCCGGCTCTTCTCACCATGTCGACGATGTGTTCTTTTATGCCTTCCAGACCCGCCGACGGGAGTAGCATGACGGAGCTGCTCATATTCTCGCTCCCGCCCCCCTTCGGCATGGCGATAATACGTATCGTATCCCCCGGAACAATTTCCGTGTGGGTGACCGCGGGGGTGTTGTCCCCGGTGTTTGCCCGCGTGATCGGGTCGCAGACGGACTTTCTCAGAAACCCGTCCCGGTAAGCCCTTCGGACACCCTCCTGGACGGCCTCATTGAAATCCCCCTCCGTTACATGAACATCCTGCCCCAGTTCCACGAAGACGACGGCGAGGCCGGTATCCTGGCAGAGGGGCAGCGAATCATCCTTCGCAACCTTCGCGTTCTCAAGAATCTTTTCAAGGGCGTATTTTCCGAGCTGCGTGTCTTCGGATTGTGCAGCTCCTCGAATGGCGGAGAGGACATCGTCCCCGAGATCGGTACTCGCCCTGATGAAGAGGTCTCGTACCGTATCGATGATCCTCTCACAGGGTATCTCTCTGATGGTATTCATGAGGCGGTTTTACATCCCCCGGCGGAACTCGATGGCCTTCATCATGGTCATCTTGTCCACGTATTTCAGATCGCCCCCGATCGGGATACCTAAGGCTATCCTGGTGACGGCGACATCTTTCCCCTCCAGGAGCTTGGTGACGAGGAGGGCGGTCGATTCTCCCTGGACGCTGGGATTGGTAGCCAGGATAACCTCCCTGACGTTGTTCGCGACGATCCTCTCTACCAGTTCCCGAAGTCTCAGAGACTCGGGGCCGATCCCGTCAGCGGGGGAGAGCACGCCGTGAAGGACATGGTATGTACCTCTGAAACTTCCGCTTTCCTCTATGGCGACGAGGGAATCGGGATCCTCAACCACGCAGATCGTGTCTCCGTTTCTCGTCGGATCGCTGCATACCTCGCACAGGTCGTCTTCCGCAAGATTGAAGCAGACGGAGCAGAAGCGGATCTTTCTCTTGACCTCCATGATGCTTTCGGCAAGCCTCGCCGCGTCTACCTCGGAGGTATACAGTATGAATGTCGCCAGCCGTGTGGCCGTCTTTTCGCCTATTCCGGGGAACCGGGACAACTCTTTTATGAGACGCCGGATCGGGGCCGCGTAACCTGTCATCTTTGGAAACCTTTCATTGTAACGATTTCGGGATCATTCCTGTCAGTACAAGGGGTAAACCGCAGTGTCAATATAAAGCAAGGTCGTTATCGCTCACTGTCCACTGTCCACTGTCCACTTTATGCCAGACCGGGGATGTTGAGACCGCCGGTTATTTTCGACATCTCCTCCTGGGCCATTCCCTGCGCCTTACGCACCCCTTCATTTATTGCCGCTACGACAAGATCCTGCAGCATTTCGATGTCTTCCGGATCAACCACATCTTTTTCGATTTTCAGCGATATCAGTTCATATTTTCCATTGACCACAGCGGTCACCATCCCTCCACCGGATGTTGCCTCCACCGTCCTGGCCTCCAGTTCTTCCTGTACGCGCATCATCTTCGCCTGCATCTGCTGGGCCTGTTTCATTATTTTTCCCATGTCATGTGCCACTGTTATTGCCTCCTTGAGCCATTTATCCTGACATCCACTATTTCAGCGCCTTCAAATACATCCATGATCTTTTGCACAAGGGGATGTCTCAGCGCCTCGTTCTTGATGTGGTTTGTTGTGCTCGTGGTATTTAACGCCGTGTTGTTGGAATTGAGCGCGTCTCCTTCCAGCAGTTTAACATCTATCGTTATTCTTTTCCCGAGAAACTCCACCGCCATCTGTGTCAAGAGATTCATCTGCGTCGCGCTCTTGATGTCCTCCAGGAAAACGTAACCTCTCGGAAATCCTATCTTAAGACAATCGCCCTCATAGCTCAGAAATTCTCCTCTGCCTATCTTTGAGCTTAAGGGAGGGTTTTTTTCTTTTATAAAACTCTTCAAATCCTGCCACAGACCATCACCATCCGTTATCTCATCCGCCTTGCTCTGGTTGCTTTCAGAAACCACTGCCTCTTGATCAACCCGGGGCTGCCGGGCTGTGGGGATATCCTGTCTGCCACCTCCGCCAAGCCTCACTTCGAGATCTTCCATCCTTGAAATGATCTCATCGACGGGTATAAGAGGCTCAAGATACGCCATCCTGACCACGGCGTATTCCAGGTTTATGCGTGGCTCCATGCTTCTGCGTATGTCCTCCTCCTCCGCCATCAGTATATCCATAATACGCTGCATTGTATCCCTTGATACCCCCTGCGCCAGTTTTTTCAGATCCGCTGTTTCATGGTCGGGAATATCACCTAATACACCATCGCCATCCGTTATCTTTATCGTAAGCAGATTCATGAAATGCCCCAGAAACATCTGATAAAAATGCTTTATGTCCACGCCGGAATAGTAGGCCTCATCAATAATCTTCAGGCACGCGCCAGCGTTTCTTTTAAGAACAGCGCCGGAAAGCTCGAATATAAGGCGCCTGTCCGCGAGATCGAGGATATCTTCCACATCGCCGTCTTTGATGTCCGTTCCGGCGTACGAGATAACCTGGTCGAAAATGCCCTGAGCGTCCCGCAGACTTCCCTCACCTTCTCTGGCGATCCAGGACAGGCCGGCGTTGCTTATGCTGATGCCCTCCTCCTTTGCTATGTGTTCCAGGTTTTCCGCTATCTGTCTGACGGATATTCGCTTAAAATCAAAATGCTGGCACCTGGAGAGGATAGTAGCCGGAACCTTATGTATCTCCGTCGTAGCAAAGACAAAAACAACGTGCGGGGGGGGTTCTTCCAGTGTCTTGAGGAGGGCGTTGAAGGCCGGAGTGCTCAGCATGTGGACCTCGTCAATAATATATATCTTGTAGCGCGAGGACACCGGGGAAAACTTGATATTTTCCCGAAGCTCCCGTACTTCGGCGACCCCATTGTTCGATGCCCCGTCTATCTCGCGAACATCCAGAGATATACCTTCTGTAATCTCTCTGCAGTTCGCACACTGATTGCACGGCTTCTCTGTCGGCCCCTTTTCACAGTTGATGGCCTTTGCCAGGATTCGGGCTACGGATGTCTTACCCGTTCCCCTGGGGCCGCTGAAGATATAGGCATGAGCTATACGATCAAGGCTGACGGCATTTCTGAGTGTCTTGACGACGTGATCCTGTCCTACAACGTCCTCAAATACCTGGGGTCTCCATTTTCTTGCAAGGACAAGGTATTCCATGGGTGCGCCTGTGTGAGATTAAAAGCTGACAGCCGGGGAACCCATAGCAAACGTCGGAATTGCTGCCGCTGCTTCCTCCCGGACCTGACGGAGTTCACAATCCGTCGTTCCACGGGGCCCGGCTGTCATACTGTATGGCGGAGAGAGGGGGATTCGAACCCCCGGTACACCTTTGAGGGCATACACACGATTTCCAGTCGTGCTCCTTAAGCCGCTCGGACATCTCTCCGCAAAAAATTATATTATGGCGGAGAGGGTGGGATTCGAACCCACGTGAGAGCTTTTGGCCCCCAAATCGATTTCGAGTCGATCCCGTTACGACCACTTCGGTACCTCTCCGCATAACAATAGACTACAGGTACGTTTTTACTGAACCTGCCTTCATATCCTCTTTTCCTGGAAAAATCTACTCAAAATTTCACTACATTTTTCCTTAAGTACCCCGCCTGTCACTTCAACAAAATGGTTGAGTTTTCTGTCATTAAGCATACCATAAAGTGAAAGGGCCCCTCCCTTGGGATCTGTGGCCCCGAATACAAGCCTCGCTATTCTCGCATGGATGATTGCCCCCGCGCACATTGGGCAGGGCTCAATGGTTACATAAAGAGTTGTCCCGTGAAGCCTGTAATTTCCTGTTCTGTTCGCGGCCTCCCGGATAGCAAGTATTTCCGCGTGGGCCGTAGGATCTTTCATCAGGATGGGGCTGTTATGGGTCCGTGCGAGCACCCTGCCTTCCGTGGTGATTACCGCGCCCACGGGGACCTCTCCCGATTCAAGGGCGGACTCGGCCTCTCCAAGGGCCATTCTCATAAAATACTCATCGCCTTGCATTTGAAGTTAGTATCATAGTAAACAGGAAAAGGCCATTTCCGGATGAAAGCTTGATTGAAAGTACCGCATATAATATACTAAACGGTAGAGAATATGATTCCAAAAAAGATTTTTTTAACAGCCATAATACTCTCACTTGCGGTTCATATTGTTTTTCTGGCCTTGTCGGGTTTCCTTGGAGACTGTGACAACACAGGCAAGAAAGATGTTTTTACCGTCACCCTCGAAAAACATCTGAACAAACCCGGCGAGACGCGCAACAATGAAAAGATGGCTGCTCGTGATGCACCGAAAAATGCCGGCAAATCCATCAGGAACAGCGCCGTGGATACCGTAGATCTTGACAATACGGATACGAAGTACTACCCGTATCTGATTCAGGTTAGAGAAAACATAGACAGAACATGGTCGTATCCCGAGGATGCCTTCATCAAAGGGGAAAAAGGAACCACAGTAGTTGAGTTTTCAATAATAGAAAAAGGCTTCCTAACAGATTCCCGTATCATCGTCTCATCAGGCCACGAATTACTTGACGCGGAATCACTGCACGCCATAAGGTCCGCCGCCCCGTTCGCGTCCTTTCCCGCGGAGTTCGGCCTGGCAAAGCTCAATATAGTGGCGAAGTTCAGGTACACACTCGGAGATTGATAACCCTTCAAGCAGGTTCAGAGGGCTAACAACTCAAAATCCAAGATTGATGAGTGTTTGTCGTTTTCAGAATAGTTTCAAGGAATTCCATTTATGAACAATGAAAAAAAGATAATGATTTTTACCTGTGTCGCCCATTTTTTCACGCATTTTTACGAGATGATATTCCCGGCGCTGGCCATACCGCTCATGATTTCGTTGAATATGGGCCTGGGAGATGTGCTGAAGATGAGCTTTTTCATGTATCTCCTGTACGGACTGACCGCTCTCCCCTGGGGGATGATTTCGGATCGATTTAATAACCGCATCACCCTGATCATCTTTTTTATCGGGACAAGCTTAGGCGCCATATTGACCGCTTTTTCGGATACCCGGACATCCATGATGCTTTCCCTCGCCGTTATCGGTTTCTTTGCCAGCAGTTACCATCCTGCCGGAATGGGGTTGATATCGCTCGGCATGAAGAACCGGGGGATGGCCCTCGGCATTAACGGTGTCGCGGGCAATATCGGGATGATCAGTGCACCCTTTACGGCCGGCCTCTTGAACTGGCTGGTCGGATGGGAGGTTACCTATCTGATAATCGGCGCCTTGAGTATTATCTGGGGAATCATATTGCTCATGGTGGATATAGACGAGACTCCGGTGCAGACGGAGGCAAAGGAAAACGCGTCGAGTTCGGAAAATGGTAACAACAACATGAAATATTTTCTGATCCTGTGTGTTATCATGACTATTGCCGGTCTTGTCTACAGAGGCAACAGCGTTGTCCTTCCGGCGTATCTTGAGCTCAAGGCCTCTTTTCTCTGGGATTTTCTCAGCAGCATATCTCTGCATAATCTTACCGGCGCAAAGACGGCGGCTGCCACGCTGTTGGCCTCAATCATCTATATGATCGGTATCCCTGGCCAGATTCTAGGAGGCAGAATGGCGGACAAATACGATCTTCGGTGGCTATACCTTGGATTCCACGGCCTCAGTCTCCCCTTCATCATCCTGATGGGTCTGGTAAGCCAGGAACTGCTCGTTATATCGGCCGGTCTGTATATTTTTTTCGCCCTGGGGATGCAGCCCATCGAGAACAGTCTTGTGGCAAGATATACACCGGGCAAGTG
>Ga0268278_1000567_pt1 | contig 25102 bp, 31 predicted proteins | sample saktaG_3_FD_190135 | JGI IMG/M metagenome (GOLD analysis project Ga0268278, IMG submission 190135) | Saline water microbial communities from Sakinaw Lake, British Columbia, Canada - sak_2010_1_5_55m | ecosystem: Environmental > Aquatic > Non-marine Saline and Alkaline > Saline ...
AGTAATATTACGGCCGAGCGTTTGCGCTTTGATTTTTCCCATAAAGAAAAGATGAGCTTGGAGCAGATTAAAGAAGTGGAAAAATTAGTAAACGAAGCTATAGCAGCGGACTTGCCGGTAAACTGCGAAGAGATGCCTTTGCCTGAAGCGAAGAAAAAAGGCGCTATGGGAGTTTTTGAGTCAAAGTATGGAGAAAAGGTAAAAGTCTATAAAGTCGGAAAAGAAAAACCGTTCTCCTATGAAATTTGCGGCGGGCCGCACGTTAACCGCACCGGAGAGCTGGGGCATTTTAAAATAATGAAAGAAGAATCTTCTTCTGCGGGCGTGAGAAGGATTAAAGCTGTGTTAGAATAATACTCTTGACAATTATTCAACTTGCCTATATAATTATCTTACGATATTAATGATGAAAAATATAAGCAAATAAGCTAAAATATTTACCAAAAATTTTGGTAAAGTTTTTTAATCCTTTGCCAAAATTTTTTGTGTTAATGGCTGAAAATAATTTTCAAAATCAAAATCAGGCAGGGGGTAAAAAAACGCTTAATTCAAAGGACTTTATAGAATTGCAAGGCGAGGTTCTTGAGTTAATGCCGGATACGACCTTCAAGATTCTTCTGGAAAACGGGCATGAGATATTTGCCTATTTGGCCGGTCGGATGAGAATGCATAAAATTCGCCTGCTTCCCGGAGACAGAGTAAGGGTCCAGATCAGCCCTTATGATTTAACTAAGGGCCGGGTAGTCTATAGGTTATAATTAAAGTAGGCGATTCCAGCAGAAAAAAAATTTTTTTATTTTTTGCTTGGAATTTATATATAAAATTTGGTAATTTGTAATTAGTAATTGGTAATTTGGATAAAAATAAACATGTTCAATGCTCCCCCAAATTACAAGTTACAAATTTCTAATTACTATAATATATGAAAGTTAGAGCCAGCGCAAAAAAAATTTGTAAAGACTGTAAGGTCGTGCGACGTAAAGGGCGAGTGCGGGTGATATGCAAAAACCCAAAGCACAAACAAAGACAGGGATAGGGTAATAACTATTAACATTTAACAGTTAACAATTAACTTTTCCAAGGTATGGCGGTAAGAATAGCCGGAGTGACAATTCCAAATGAAAAAAGGGTGGAGGTTTCTTTAACCTATGTTTTTGGCATTGGCTTTTCCGCTTCCAACAAGATTTTAAAAATGACCGGTATAAATCCGGATAAAAGAGTAAAGGATTTGACGGAAGAAGAAATAAATAAACTAAGAACCTTAATAGAAAAACAGCATCTGGTAGAGGGAGATTTAAAAAGGGAAATAGCCGGCAATATTAAACGTTTAAAAGAGATAAGCAGCTACCGGGGGATAAGGCATACTAAGAAGTTGCCAGTAAGAGGACAAAGAACTAAGACTAATAATAGGACAGTGCGAGGGAACGTTAAGAAGACTGCCGGTTCTGGCCGCAAACTGTCGGCGCAGAAAACATAGATTAGGTACTTATTTAATTAGGGAGTAGGAGTAAATAAAGTTAAGAAAAAGAAAATAATATATGAGTGAAGATACTAAACACGAAAACACAAAAACACAAAAACACCTGCCCGCCACACAGGCGCAGGCGTTGCAGGCGGGAGAAGATAAAGAAGAAAAGAAAGCAGTTGAGAAGGCTGCCGACATTAAGGTTGGAGAAAAAGAGGACAAAAATTTTAAAATGGAAAAAGAATCACCGCCAGAGCGGGACGAGGAAAAGAATCTGTTAGGCGGCGGTGAGATCGACGAATTGCCGGAAGACGTAAAGAAAAAATTGGCTGAAAACAAGGAAGCAAAAGCGAAGAAGAAATTTAAAAGAAAGAAAAAAGTGGCCAAGGTTGTAAAATCCGGCCGGGCTTATGTTAAGGCCACTTACAACAATACGATTGTAACTTTGACTGATTTGACCGGAAACGTCCTTTCCTGGGCCAGCGCCGGTATAGCCGGCTTTAAGGGAGCAAAAAAATCAACTCCTTATGCCGCCCAGATCATAACCAAAATTGCGGTAAGCGCGGCTAAGGAAAATTTTGGGCTGGAAGAAGTATGCGTCTTTGTAAAAGGCGTAGGGACAGGCAGAGAATCCGCGGTCAGAGCTTTAAATGCCAATGGCTTAAATATTACGGCGATTAAAGACATAACTCCGGTTCCGCATAATGGTTGTCGCCCGAGAAAACCCCGTCGGGTGTAAATTAACAATTGACAATTAACAATTAGTTTATAATTAGAATTGATAATTGCCCCGCTACTTTATTATTATATATATGGGCGGGGTCCCGCTAAGGCGGTGAAAAATTGAATTAAATATGGGAAGAAATTTAGACGCAAAATGTAAACAGTGCCGAAGATTAGGAGAGAAGCTGTTTTTAAAAGGTGAACGCTGCTATTCGCCTAAATGCGCTATGGTAAAGAGAAATTACCCACCCGGCTTCCATGGGCAAAAGGGGAAAAAGAGGCAGAGCGATTATGGGATGCAGTTAGCCGAGAAGCAGAAAGCCAAAAAGCAATATAATTTATTGGAAAAGCAGTTTAAGCTAACTTTTTTAAGGGCTAAAAGAAAACCGGGTGATGCCAGCGAAAATTTTTTAAGGTCATTGGAATTGCGGCTGGACAATACTGTTTACCGGCTGGGCTTTGCCAGTTCCCGAACCCAGGCCAGACAGTTAGTAAGCCATGGCCATATTGAAGTCAATGGGCGAAAAGTAAATATACCCTCTTACGAAGTAAAAGAGGGAGATATCATAAAAATTAGGGAAAGAAGCAAAAAATATAAATTTTTCAAGGAACTGCTGGAGAAATTAGTCCGCCAGAAGGATAATGTCCCGGGCTGGCTTAATTTAGACATCAAAGAGCTCGCTGGCAAAGTTTTACACGAGCCCAAAGCTGGCGACATAAAAGCGAATGTAAACGCCCAGATAATTGTTGAATATTATTCTAAGTAAACACGAAAGCACAAAAACACTGAAACACAAAAGCACAGCGCCGAATACACTGGAAAAACTGAATTAGGGATTAGGTACTTAGGGATTAGGAGATTAGAAATTAGAAAAACACGAAAGCACAAAAATACGCCACTGGATATATTGAAATTTATTATTTGTAAATTTGCCCCGCCACTTATATAAAATTATTTGTGGGCGGGATCCCGCCAAGGCGGTGATAAAAAATTTGTAATTTGTAATTATAAAATTATGCAAAAAATTGCTTTGCCTCAAAAAATAGATTTTAAAGAAGGCGAAAAGCCCAATCAGAGCCTAGTAATCATAGAGCCCTGTTATCCCGGTTATGGCATGACCTTAGGCAACTGCCTAAGGCGGGTTTTGCTTTCATCGCTGGCGGGCGCGGCCGTGGTGGGCGTGAAGATTAAAGGGGCGGACCATGAGTTTATGGCTTTGCCGCATATCAAGGAGGACGTTTTGCAGATTATTTTAAATTTGAAGAAATTAAGGGTAAAAGTATTTTCCGAGGAAGAGGTAAAACTAGAACTGGACGCTCACGGAAAAAGGGAGGTAAAAGCGGGCGATATTGCCAAGAACTCGCAGGTAGAAATAAAAAATTCGGATTTGGTTTTGGCTCATATTACTGACATGGCCGGCAGTCTGAATATGGAAATTTATGTCAGTCAGGGCCGGGGCTATAGGCCGGTGGAAAACATAGAGAACGAGAATAAAGAAATCGGCTATATAGAAATGGATTCTATTTTCTCGCCGGTTTTTTCTGTAAGTGTTAAGGTAGAAAATACCCGCGTCGGGAAGATGACCAACTGGGATAAACTGATATTGGATATTATCACCGACGGCACAATCACGCCGCGGGAAGCGTTTGAGCAGGCCGTGGCCATATTGATAGAGCAATTTAATTCTCTTTTAAAGAAAGAAGAAATTGTTGCTGAAGAAGAAAAACAGGTGAAGGAAGAGAAAAAAGAAGATAAGGGCGTAGTGGCAAAAGAAGAGAAAAAGCCAAAAAAGAAGAGAGGAAGACCAAAAAAGGTAGAAAATTAAAAATAATCAACAACCAATAATCAAATTCCAAACAATAATCAATAACTAAATCTTAGTAACCAAATTATTTGGTTGTTGGTTATTAGAATTTGTTTGGTTATTGTTTCTTGGTTATTGATTATTTAGACATATGAGACATAGAAAGAAAGGAAAAATTTTAGACAGAAAAAAAGAGCCGAGGGAAGCGATGCTTAAAAATTTAGCTTCCAGTATTTTAATATACGAAAAAGTAAAAACTACGCAAGCCAAGGCCAAAGCCGTAAAATCTTTAGTGGAAAAGTTAATTTCCGCGGCCAAAATCGGCGATTTAACCGCCAGAAGAAAGTTAATTAGAGCTTTGCCGCAGCCGATGGCGATTAAAAAAGCGATGGAGGTTTTAGGCGCCAGATACAAAGACAGGAAAGGCGGTTATACGCGGATTGTCAAAATAGGCAGAAGGCAGGGCGATGGGGCGGAGATAGTGCAAATAGAGCTGGTATAGTTACAAATTACAAATCCTTTACAAATTTTACGAATAACTGTAATTATGCAGGGAGGGGAACAAGTAGACAAAGTTGTTTATAAAGAATTAAGCTATAAAATAATACGGATTTTATTTGATGTTTATAATAATTTTGGCTACGGCTATCAGGAAAAGTATTACCAGAAAGCTTTAGAAGTAGAATTCCAAAAAATGGGGATAAAATACAAATCGCAATGTCCATATAGAATTCGTTATAAAGGCAAGATTTTAGGAAGATATTTCATTGATTTCATTATAGATGATAAAATTGTATTAGAAATTAAGAGAGGAAACCATTTTAACAAAAGAGATTTTGATCAAGTTATCGGATATTTGAAAGCTTCGGGATTAAGATTAGGCGTATTAGCTATTTTTACCCCTGGCGGGCTTAGATTCAAAAGAGTTTTAAATATAAAATAAATTAATTCATATAAATTTGTATAATTTGTATAAAAATTTGTAATTTGTAACATATGGAAAGAAAATTACATAAAATTGACGCGAGCGGAAAAGCCGTCGGCCGGCTGGCCAGCCAAATTGCTGTTATTTTACGAGGCAAGAACAAACCGGAATTCGAGCCGCGGCTTGACAATGGGGATATTGTGGAAGTGGCTAATATTGATAAGCTGAAATTTACCGGCAAAAAATTGGACCAAAAAAATTATTTCAGATACTCCGGTTATCAGGGAGGCTTAAAAACAGAAAGCATGAGGAAGCTTAAAGAATCACGGCCGGACGGAGCGGCGGAAATTTTAAGAAGAGCGGTTAGAGAAATGCTGCCGCCAATTAAGTTCCGGAGAGACATGCTTAAGAGATTGATTATTAGATAGGAGTAATTTTATACTGATTTAAACCTTTTATTAATCCTTTAATGCGAATTTTTTTCGCGGGTTTAAATCTACTTGCAATAACGCGAATGCCGCAAACACGGGAATAGGAGTAATCCCGAGTGCTTGGGACGCACATGAAAATGATATAAAGTAGAATTTATTTTTTAGTTAGATTATTTTATTTTTATATTATCTTATATATGGCAGAGAAAAAAATAATTAAAGAAGATGAGCCGATAAAGTTTAAAGGCAAATTCATAAAAGCGATCGGTCGAAGAAAAACTTCGTCCGCGCAGGCAAGGTTATATAAAGACGGCCGTGGGCTTATTGTTGTCAATGGCTTAAGAATAAATCAATACTTCAGCGAAGGCGAAGCCGCGGTTGCCGTTCAGCCGCTTAAATTAGTCGGCCGCTTAAAAGATTTTGATTTTTCTATTTCGGTAAGGGGCGGGGGAAAGCGTGCCCAGGCCGAAGCAGTCAGGCACGCTATCGCCAGGGCTTTAATCGTTTTTGATAAAGAGATAAAGCCGACTTTAAAAGTCAAGGGATTTTTAACCAGAGACGCCCGCAAAACGGAAAGAAAGAAACCGGGTTTGAAAAAAGCCAGAAAGGCCCCGCAATGGAGCAAACGGTAGTTTGGGTTATTTTTCGCTTCGCGAAAAAGCCCCACTACCCCGCTTAGCGGGACGGCACATGCGAATTAAAATAACTAGCGACATTGCGGCCAAAGGGTTATAGGGAAAAGGATTTTTCCCATCCGCTTTTGAGGGAAAGAATATTAAGGAAACCGGAAGGTTTCCTTAAGGAGCGAAGCGACTCGCAGTGGTCAAAGAGATAAACTTTGTTTAAAATATTTTTATATAAAAATCAACAGTTGAGCAAGCTGTTGATTTTTGTTATAATTATATTATATGGAAAATCTTTTAAAAAAAATTGAAGAACTGAGGGAGCGTGCCAAGAAAACTTGGCAACTTTTAGATTTAGACGGAAAAAAGTTAAAAGTTAAAAATCAAAAGTTAGAAATGAGTAAGCCGGATTTTTGGAAAGACAGAGAAAAGGCGGTGGAAGTCAGTAAAGAAGCGGAAGAGCTGGAAAAAGAGATTGGAGAATGGGAAGAATTTTTGAAGGAAATAACTGAATTGGAGGAACTGGTAGCGGTGGGCAATAAGGAAGGGGATTTTTCCTTAGTGGAAGAGACCGAGACTAGATATCAAGAATTGTTGAAGAAATTTGAAAAAATGGAGTTTCAGATCATGTTTTCTGGGCCCTATGACGCCCAAAATGCCATCCTAGCGGTCCATGCTGGCACCGGCGGTGTAGAAGCCCAGGATTGGGCAGAAATGCTGGAGAGAATGTTTTTGCGATTTGCGGAGAAAAGAGGCTGGAAAGCGGAAATTTTAGATCGGACTGTTGGCAATGAAGCCGGAATAAAAAGCATGTCCCTGCGGGTTGTTGGGCGCTGGGCTTATGGATATTTAAAAAGCGAATCAGGCGTGCACCGCTTGGTGAGAATTTCTCCTTTTGACGCGGAAAAAATGCGGCATACGTCTTTTGCTTTAGTAGAGGTTATTCCGGAACTGCCGGAAGCCGAGGAAATAGAAATAAAAGACGAAGATTTAAGAATTGATGTTTTTCGTTCTTCTGGCCCGGGCGGGCAAAGCGTTAATACGACGGATTCAGCCGTGCGCCTAGTTCATAAACCGACCGGCCTTGTTGTCGCCTGCCAGACCGAACGTTCCCAGCATCAGAATAAAGCTACGGCCTTAAAAATTCTAAAGTCAAAATTATATAAACTGCAGGAGGAGGAAAAGGGGAGGCAGGAAAAAAAATTGCGGGGAGAAGCGCAAAAGGCGGAATGGGGAAAGCAAATCCGGTCTTATGTTATGCAGCCATATAAGATGGTAAAAGACCATCGGACGAATTATGACACCTCTGATGTCAATGCGGTTTTAGACGGAAAGCTGGAGGGATTTATGGAAGCATATCTGCGGGAAACACATAATGAAAATTTTTAATTTAGAATTTCGAATTTTGATTGAATTACTGAATTTTTAATTTTTAAAATTAAATCATTAAACCTGCCTGCCGGCAGGCAGGAATTGATTCAAAATTCAAGATTAGAAATTAGAAATTAAAGATTATGTTTAATAATTTGCTTTCAGCCGGGAAAGCGAAAGTATTTTTATTTATTTGCTTATTCTTTATTGCCGGCGTAGCTCTTGCTTCTTTTTTGCCTCTACCTTCGCTGGTGTATGATTTATGGTGGTTTATTGGAATAGTATTTTGCGCGGTAATCTTAATTCTGTTTTTTAGGAACAAAAAAATTCGGCTCCCGGCCCTTCTGGGGCTATTTTTGTTTTTGGGAATTTGGCGTTACAGTTTTTGCCTGCCTTCTAACACGCCGGATAAAATTTGGTTTTATAACGGACAAGAGGCGACGGTCACCGGTACGATCTGCGATGAACCGGATATTAGGCAGAGAAACGTAAAATATGAAGTTTGTACTGCCAAGAGGCTCGACCTCCAAACTGGAGGTCGAGCCTCTGTTTCAGGAAGAATTTTAGTTACGACAAATTTATATCCGGTTTTCAGCTATGGTGATGAAATAAAAATAGGATGCCAGTTGCAGACGCCGGAAAAGTTTAACGATTTTGCCTATGATCGTTATTTGGCCCGCTACAATATTTATTCGGTTTGTTATTATCCTGAAATTGAGTTGTTGCAAAAAAAATATGGGAATCGGTTCTATAATTTAATTTTTAAATTAAAAAATAAACTGCATGAAACGATGCAAGCCGGTTTATCTGAACCGGAAGCTGGTTTAGCCGGGGCTATAACACTTGGATATAAAAAAGGCATTAGTTCTTATTGGCAGGAAAAGTTTTCCCAGGCCGGTATAAGCCATATTATTGCCATCTCCGGGTTGCATATTAGTATTTTAGCCGCTTTAGTTATGGGTTTTGCTTTGGGTATTGGTTTGCCGCGGCGAAAAGCTTTTTGGCTGGCAAGTTTATTTTTACTCTCCTACATTCTTTTAATCGGTTTACCGGCTTCAGCTATGCGGGCTGGCTTGATGGGATTTTTAGTTCTTTGGGCTATGAATTTGGGCCGGCTTAATAAATTAACCAATTCTTTAGTTTTGGTTGCGGCCGTATTGCTTTTAATAAATCCCAGACTCCTGCGCGATGATATCGGATTTCAACTTTCTTTTTTAGCGGTTTTGGGCATAGCTTATATTTTTCCGATTTTTAAAAAATGGGCAGGAGAACGAAAAGGAAGGGTTACCACCCTTTTGGATATTATGGGCATTACCATTTCGGCCCAGGTTTTTACCCTGCCGATTATAGCCTTAAATTTTAATCAAGTTTCAATAATCGCGCCGATTAGCAATTTATTGATTTTATGGACTCTACCTTTCTTGCTGGTAACGATTTTGGCTGGACTAGCTTTAAGTTTAATATTGCCTGGCCTGGCCTGGCTCTTTTTTCTTCCTTCGCTTTTAGTGCTAAAATATATTATGGCAGTAGCAAATTGGTTAGCTGGACTGCCTTTGGCTTATTTGGAAATTGATTATCTGTGGTGGGGATGGGCGGGAGTGTATTATTCGGTTGTTATCTATTTAATAATATTTATTCGCCGTCGCAATTAAGATACAAAAACTGATTTTAGTTGAAAGTTTATAAAGTTATAAAGTTTGAAGTCAACGACAAAACAAAAATAATTATTTTATAAACTTTTAACTTTATAACTTTTTACTAAATTATGAAACATTTAAACATAAAAATTTTTGGTCAGGTCCAGGGAGTGAGTTTCCGATATTATTCCATAGAGAAAGCCCGAGAGTTAGGGTTGGCTGGTTTTGCGCGCAATGAGCCGGACGGCGGAGTTTATCTTGAAGCTGAGGGCGAGGAAAAAAATTTGAAAAAATTCCTGGATTGGTGCCGGAAGGGCCCTTCTTGGGCAAAAGTGGAAAGCATAGAAACAAAAGAGGGGGGGATGAAAAACTATAAAAATTTTGAAATTAGATATTAACTACAGATAGCAGTGGCTGGTCGCCACTGGTTGCTGGTCTCCGCACCAGCAACAACCCAAAGGTGGTTTAAAGATGAGAGGTTTCCAACGGGTGCTTAAGACCCGTTGGCAACCCCTACCGGCGACATACCTTCGGTGATTTACGGAAAATTTCCAACGGGTGTGGAAACCTATTGGCAGCGGCTAAATTTATGTATAAGAAAAAAGGAGTGGCTTTGAAAAAGCACCGGAAAAAGCTTGGCGAAAAAATAAAAAGTTTGCGTTATTAAAGTTGGCAAACAAAAAACCGGGTTTTTCCCGGTTCTTTGTTTATTATTCGGTTATTTATTTTTTTTATTTTTTGCCATCGTTCTTATGCAGGCAGTGCAGATTTTCGTTTTTTTGCCATCAATTTTTTTACTTTGCAAGTTTATATGCTGCCTTTTAATAGTTTTAACATTAGAGTGCGAACGTTTAGCGCCCTTAGTAGAGCCTCGGCCGCAAATATCACATTTTTTAGCCATATATTCTTGACAATTAACAGTTAACAATTAACAGTTAACATGAAATATTTGTTAATTAGGATTATTGATTTTTGATATTTAGCAGATTATCATGTTTTGAAAAAAAAGGCAAGCTGTGATAAGCTTATAAAGTAAGAAGGAATTTTAAAAATAAAAAACAAAAAATTTATGTTAGTAATTTCACTATTGATATTTGCTTTAATCATCTCGGCTGTTTTCCACGAATATGCCCATGGTTGGGCTGCTTATAAATTAGGAGACCCGACCGCCAAAGATCTGGGAAGACTAACTTTAAATCCCTTAGCTCATATGGATATTTTTGGCTCTGTGATTTTGCCTTTACTTTTAGTTTTTTCGAAATCTCCTGTTTTTATAGCTTGGGCTAAACCAGTGCCTTTTAATCCTTATAACTTGAGAGATCAAAAATATGGAGAATTGAAAGTAGCTATAAGCGGGCCAATGATGAATTTTATCTTAGCATTATTTTTTGGTTTTTTAGCGAGATTTATTGTGCCAATACAATTAAAACAGGAGCTGGCTATAAAGTTTCTAAGCGGAGATTATGATTTGTTATTAAGCCAAATTCAGGGTTCTTTCATTAACAGTATTTTCGTTTTATCAATAATTTTTTGTTTCATTAATTTATTATTGATGATTTTTAATCTAATACCGGTTCCTCCCTTGGACGGCTCAAAGATATTATCTGCCTTCCTAGGTTATAATGCGAGAGAAAAATTTCTCAGGTTAGAACCTTACGGCATCATTATTATATTAGTTCTATTGATGTTTGGATTGTTAAATTTCGTTCATTTATCAACTTTTTGGTTATTCATAAGCATTATAGGCATTTAGCTACTTAATCGTTGGGTTTAAGTTGTTCTCTGGCAGTTAATTGTTAAAAGTTAACTGTTAATAGTTATTACTTGACTTATTTTAGGTATTTTGCTAAATTTAAGTAATAAAATAACAAAATAATATCAGCCAAAGGCTGATCCGCCTCTGGCGGAAAATAATATCACCACTTTGGTAGGATTATTTTTTTTATTTAAGATATGCCGACAATAAACCAACTGCTCCGTAAAGGGCGGAAAAAAATGAAAAAAAGAAAAAAAACCTTGGCTCTGCATACTAATCTTGATACTTTGCACCGGAGGAGAAAAGAGCTGGCCAAGGGTTCGCCTTTTAAGCAGGGCGTATGTTTAAAAGTGACTACTACGACTCCGAAAAAACCAAACTCGGCTTTGCGTAAAATTGCCCGCGTCAGACTTTCTAATGGGATGGAAGTTACTGCTTATATTCCCGGCGAAGGCCATAACCTGCAGGAGCATTCTATTGTTCTGATAAAAGGTGGAAAAACCAAAGATCTGCCGGGCGTCCGCTATAAAATTATTAGAGGCGTTTATGATACGCAAGGGGTGGAAGGGAGAAAGCAGTCCAGAAGTCTGTACGGAGCTAAGGCGGAAAAGAAGTAAACCCTACGAATTATCACCGCCGTAGCGGGATCCCGCCCACATAAATTATAATAAGGTGGCGGGACAAATCTATTACGAATTTACAAATACTAAATAAAAAGTTTAAATTGATATTCGTAATTCGTAATTGGAGATAGGTTATCTTAAGCACCAATATTTTATATAATTTATATAAAAAATAATTAATTAATAAATATAAGTCGAATTTGTAAATTTGTCCCGCCACTTATATAAAATTATTTGAAGGCGGGATCCCGCCAAGGCGGTGATAAAGAATTCGTAATTTGTAACTATGCGAGGAAAACCAGCGCCAAAAAGGGATATAGAGGGCGATATAAAATATAATGATAAAAATGTTGCCAAACTCATAAATTATATTATGAAAGGAGGCAAAAAGACCGCGGCTGAAAAAATCGTTTATGGTTGTTTTGACGTTATAAAAGAAAAGACAAAACAGGACCCGAGGCACGTTTTCAATAAAGCTTTAAAAAGAGTGTCTCCGATAGTAGAAATTCGGGGCAAAAGAGTCGGCGGCGCCAATTACCAAGTGCCTTTTCAGGTCCGGGGTGAACGGCGTTTTGCTTTGGGCTGCCGGTGGTTGATTGAAGCGGCCAAGGCGCGCAAGGGAAAGCCGATGGCAGAAAAACTGGCCGCCGAGATTTTAGAAGCCTCCGAAGGCGAGGGCGCGACTGTGAAAAAGAGGGATATGGTCCACAGGATGGCCGAGGCTAACAAAGCGTTCGCGCACTTCTCTCGCTAAATGCGGACTAATACAGACTGATACTGACTTATGCGGACTGGGGTGGGTAGGGTAGTTTAAAATTTTCACCTGACTTTTTTACCCCGTCAGGATTGCGGGGGGTCAGAGTTTAGGGATAAAGATTTTACTCCCGCTAAAGCAGGATGGAAATGAGATGAAATATATGGATAAATCAAACAATATGTCCGCCAGAGGCGGATCCGCCTCTGGCGGAAAAAAATTAATTATTCTTACAACTTTAGCAGTTAGTTTGATTTTAACTGGCTGTGCTAAACAAGCCGGGAAAGATGCTTCTGATGAAACAAGCAATACCCAGTTAGCCAATCCCGCTTCGGTTTATTGCGAGGAACAAGGCGGGAAATTGGAAATAATAGAAACCGCCGAAGGCCAATCCGGAATTTGTAAATTTGATGATAGATCAGAATGCGACGAGTGGGCATTTTTCCGCGGAGAATGTTCACCAACTTCAGGGCTGGTTCAGAGCGATGATGTTCAGCCAGATGAGAAGGAAAATATTACTGCCAAGGGGAATGACAAGATAAAAGTTTTTAATATAGAAGACGGACAGACCATTTTCAGCCCTGTAACCATACAAGGCAAAGCAGTAGCTTTTGAAAATAATTTAATTGTTGAATTGCGAAACAGCGACCATGAAACATTAGTTAAAGAATTTACTACAATTAAGTCAAGTGAAGTTGGTGAAATAGGGAATTATTCAATCACGCTTAATTTTGCGTTTAGCAACACTAAAGAGGGCTTTATCGCGGTTTACGAACAAAGCGCTGAAGATGGGTCGGAATTAAATTTAGTAAAAATACCAGTGAAGTTCGGCAATTCAGATAAATCTACAAATTAATTAGTTTAAAAATTATAAATTAATTGCCAGCCAGAGGCTGGTCAGCCCTTGGCTGAAAAATTGTGAATTGAAAATTGAAAATTTAAGAAATTTATGCCCAGGGAATACCCCTTAGAAAAAATCAGAAATATCGGCATTGCCGCCCATATTGACGCCGGTAAAACCACGTTTACGGAACGGGTTCTTTTTTATACGGGAAAGAAGCATAAAATCGGCGAAGTTCATGAAGGTGCGGCGGAAATGGACTGGATGGAGCAGGAAAAAGAAAGGGGCATCACTATCACTTCCGCGGCCACTACTTGTTTTTGGAAAGGCAATAAAATAAACATTATTGATACCCCCGGGCACGTTGATTTCACGGTTGAGGTAGAAAGGTCTATGCGGGTTCTGGACGGGGCCATAGCGGTTTTTGACGGGTCCCAGGGGGTGGAACCGCAATCGGAAACAGTTTGGCGCCAGGCGGATAAATATGAGGTGCCGCGTCTTTGTTTTATTAATAAGATGGATAAAATCGGCGCGGATTTTTTTATGAGCCTTAATTCCATCCAGACCAGGTTAAACCCGAAAGCAGCGGCCATCCAGTTGCCTATCGGCGCTGAAGATAAATTCCTGGGCGTGATTGATCTAATTGCGGAGAAAGCCTATGAGTTTAAAGGGGTTCATGGGGAACAAGTGAATGAGATTCCGATTCCAGAAGACATGAAAGAAAAAGTTAAAAAATATAGGAGTGAAATGGTAGAAAAAATAGCGGAATGCGATGATAAGACAACCGAGAAATATTTAAGTGGAGAGGAAATAAGCATAGAAGAACTAAAAGGGGCTTTGCGCAAAGGAGTAATTATTAATGCCATTTATCCGGTTTTGTGCGGATCGGCTTTAAAAAACATTGGTGTCCAATTAGCTCTTGACGCCGTGAATGATTATTTGCCTTCTCCCTTGGATATGCCGGAGATTGAGGGTATGGACGTACGTGATGAAACCAAGAAAATCCTGGTAAAAGCTAATGATAATGAGCCTTTTGCCGGCCTGGCTTTTAAAATTGCTACTGACCCTTTTGTCGGAAAATTGTGTTTTGCCCGGGTTTATAGGGGGGTTTTACAGGCCGGTTCCTATATTTTAAATTCTTCTACTGGCAATAAAGAGCGGGTAGGCCGCTTGGTGCGGATGCATGCTAATCATCGGGAAGAAATAAAAGAAGTTTATGCCGGAGACATCGCGGCGGTCATTGGCTTAAAAAGTACGACTACCGGCAACACCCTTTGCGATGAAGGCCAACCCTTATTACTTGAATCCATTGTTTTCCCGGAACCGGTTATAAAAATTGCGGTTGAGCCGAAAACTAAAGCTGACCAGGAGAAAATGGGGGCGGCCTTAAAGAGACTAGGGGAAGAAGATCCGACTTTCAGAATGGAGACTGATGAAGAAACGAACCAGACTTTGATTTCCGGCATGGGCGAGCTGCACTTAGATATTATTGTCGACCGGATGAGAAGGGAGTTTAATGTTGAAGCCAATGTCGGAGCGCCCCAGGTTTCTTATCGGGAGACGATTAGAGAGGCAGCCGAAGCCCAGGGTAAATATATAAAGCAGTCAGGCGGCCGCGGCCAATATGGCGATTGCTGGCTGCGGGTTGAACCGCAGGAACCAGGAATTGGCTTTGAGTTTGTTGACGAAGTTAAGGGCGGAGTTATACCGAAAGAATTTATTCCGGCCATAGGCAAAGGAGTAAAAGAAGCGCTGGAGCAGGGAGTCGTAGCCGGTTACCCGATGGTTGACATAAAAGTTTCGGTTTATGATGGCAGTTACCACGAAGTTGATTCTTCCGAAGCGGCTTTTAAAATGGCGGGAATTTTCGCTTTTAAAGAGGCCTGCCGGAAAGCCAAGCCGATTTTGTTGGAACCGATAATGAAAGTTGAAGCGGTAATGCCGGAAGAATATATGGGCAATATTGTCGGCGACCTTAATTCTAAGCGCGGCCAGATTGATCAGTTGACTGACAGAGGCACAGCCAAAGTAGTTTTAGCTAAAGTGCCTTTGGCGGAAATGTTCGGTTATGCCACCACTTTGCGCTCTTTAAGTCAGGGCCGAGCCAGTTATACCATGGAATTTTTCCGCTACTCTGAAGTGCCGGCTAATATTGCCGAGACAATAGCTAGTAGAAGCAGTAGATAATCACAAATAAATTTAAAAATCATTTTTCATTTTGCCTGCCCCGCTCGCCCTTTACTCGTCTTTCAATTTACTATTCAGCAGATACAATCAAGTAATTATTGGAAGTATATTTAACGCGAGGCGGGCCGGAGATTTTTGCATTTTTAACTAACAGTATTGACCTTTAGCCAAGATTGGGATAGAATTAACCCTAGATTAATATAAAGAAAAGATAATAAAAAAATTATGCAAGATCAATTGCAAAAAGCGATTAATTTAGCGAAGATTACCGGTGATAAAATAATTGTGATTGACAGTTCAAAACCGGATAGCGCTTTTGTAGTTATGAGGTTAGACGAATACGAGAAGTTTGTTTTAGGCCAGAATGAGTTAAGGAGCTTGACAGAAGAGGAACTACTTGATAAAATAAATCGTGATATAGCCATTTGGAAAAGTGAGAATGATGAAAAAGCCGAAGAAAACAAAGAATTTTTGAGTGAGAGAAAAGAAAAAATATCACCCTTTTTCCGCGAGAATTGGATGAAGAAAAATGATAGAGATAATTTTGACGAAGATATTGATGAAGATATTAATTTTGATGAGGATGAGGATGAGGAAGATATGTATTATTATGAAGACCCTTTTAGCGAAAGGGAGTTAGAGGACGGGTCAGGAGGGGATGATTATTATATCCCGGGCAAAGGGAAGGATAAGAATAAAAATAAGTTTGGCAATCACTGGGAAATACCTTCCAGCACAAAAAGCAGCGCGGAAGAAGTTATAAAAGATGTTCCCTTTTAAATAATAAAATAATTTCGAACACCTTGGATATTAGTTATCCTGTTAGATAAATAAATTGATAGATTTTTTATATTATTTTATTTTTATATTTTTATATTATTTTTAATATTAACAAATGACGGCTGGTTCTTCGCTTTAAGGGCGGAGAGGTAACCCCTTTGCTGGGGGCCGCAAACAAAAAACCATGGCAGATAAATTTGAACGCACAAAACCCCATATCAATGTGGGCACCATTGGTCACGTTGACCATGGCAAAACCACTTTGACAGCGGCGATGTTAAAAGTTGTTGCCGCCAAAGGCTTAAAAGCATCGCAAAAAACAGTTGACCAGATTGACTCGGCTCCGGAAGAAAAGGCGCGCGGCATTACCATTGCTACCGCCCATGTTGAGTATGAAACAGAGAAACGCCATTATGCCCACGTTGACTGTCCGGGGCACGCCGATTATGTAAAAAATATGATTACCGGCGCCGCTCAGATGGATGGCGCGATTTTGGTCGTGGCCGCGACTGACGGGCCCATGCCGCAAACCAGAGAACATATTCTTTTAGCCCGGCAGGTCGGCGTCCCTTATATTGTCGTGTTTTTGAATAAATGCGATATGGTGGAAGACAAGGAGCTGATTGATTTAGTGGAAGAAGAAATCCGCGATTTGCTTAAAAAATACGAATTCCCCGGCGACAAGACCCCGGTTATCCGCGGTTCCGCCTTGAAAGTTTTAGAAAACCCGACCGGTCCTGATGCCCAGTCGGTTGTTGATCTCTTAAAGGCTTTGGACGAATATATTCCTGAACCGGTGAGAGACGTTGACCATCCTTTCTTAATGCCGATTGAAGATATTTTCTCCATTGAAGGTCGCGGTACCGTAGTTACCGGCAGGATTGAAAGGGGCATTGTGAAGCTGAATGACGAGGTGGAGATTGTTGGTTTAGGAGAGACGAAAAAGACCGTAATCACCGGCATAGAAATGTTCAATAAGATGCTTGATCAGGGCCAGGCTGGCGATAACGCCGGTGTTTTGCTTAGAGGCACGAAGAAAGACGAGGTGGAAAGAGGCCAAGTTTTGGCCAAACCAGGCACAGTCACTCCGCACACGGAGTTTGAAGGAGCGGTGTATATTTTAACCAAAGAGGAAGGCGGACGCCATAAACCATTCTTCAAGGGTTATAAGCCGCAATTTTACATAAGAACGACTGATGTGACCGGTGAGGTTGAATTGCCGGAAGGAACAGAGATGGTTATGCCGGGCGATACCGTTAATTTAAAGATTAAATTGATTGCCCCGGTTGCTTTGGAAGAAAAGCTAAGATTCGCCATACGGGAAGGCGGACGAACTGTCGGCGCCGGCGCCGTAACTAAGATTATAAAGTAGTCACTTAACCCCGCTCTTTGCGAAGAGCGGGGCTGTAGTGTTTATTTTAAAAAATAGTTAGTAATTTCCGCCAAAGGCGGATCAGCCTCTGGCTGAAGTAATTAGTAATTAGGGAATTCAAAGACACCAAATTACCAATTTCAAATTACAAATTTCGGGAAAATGGCAGAAAATAAAAAGGATCAAATTAAGGACAAAGAGAGCGGAGAAAATAATGATTTTAAGCAGAAAATCCGCATAAAAATAAAAGCTTTTGACCATAAGATAATAGACCAGTCTACCAAGACTATTATTGATACGGCCAAAAGAAGCGATGCGCAAATTTTCGGTCCTGTTCCTTTGCCGACAGAAAAGAGAAAATATACAGTTAACCGGTCAACTTTTGTTCATAAGGACGCCCGGGATCAGTATGAGATGAGAATCCACAAGAGGATGATTGATATTGTTGACCCTTCAGCTAAAACTATTGAAGATTTGACGAACCTAAGTTTGCCGGCCGGAGTTGATGTGGAGATAAAAATGCAGTAATTACAAATTCACAAATCAATACACAAATTGCACAAATGTTAAGTAAATTATTTTCCAATTTGTGGTATTTGTGAGCAGATTTGTGTATTTGTAATCAAAGCTTGACAGAAATTGTTTAAAGTTATAATATAAATTAACAATTAGATATATTAAGTTTGTGTAAGCAACTCCGTTATTTAGCGGAAAGTGCTTGGCAGAAATTTAGATTTTCCAGGAGAGATTTCAGCATAAAACACAATAAGCGTTAATTTAATTAATGTGTGTTTGCTGGTCTTAATGGCCAGTTTTTTTAATTACAAATTACAAATCCGCTACAAATATACAAATGAGGGGATGAGTAATTTGTAAATTCGTAATTGATTTGTAATTTGTAATTATGAAGTTTATTATAGGCAAAAAATTAGATATGACCCAGGTCTGGCGGGATGAGAAAGTAGTGGCGGTCACAAAAATCCAGGCTGGCCCTTGCCCGATTGTCCAGGTTAAAATTAAAGATAAAGACGGTTATAACGCTGTCCAGCTTGGTTTTGGCGAAAAGAAGGAAAAAAATATAAGAAAGCCGCAGAAAGGGCATTTAGAAAAATTAAAAATTAATAATGAAAAATTAAAAATTAATTTAAGATATTTGAGAGAATTTAAAACTGGTGATAAGGATTTAAAAGTTGGAGATGTGATAGATGTTACTACTTTTACAGCTGGTGATATTATTGACGCTATAGGCATTTCCAAGGGCCGGGGCTTTCAGGGGGTAGTCAAACGCCATCATTTTAAAGGCCACCATAAAACTCACGGCACTAAGGACCAGGTAAGGATGCCCGGCTCTATCGGCGCTACCGGGCCAGCTCACGTTTTTAAGGGGACGAGAATGCCTGGTCGAATGGGCGGAGACAGGGTGACTGTTAAAAATTTAGAAATAATTGAAGTTGATAAGGATAGTAATACATTATTAGTAGAAGGAGCAGTGCCAGGAGCCAGAAATGGATTGGTGTTAATTCAGGGGGAAGGGGAATTGAAGCTAAAAGTGAAAAGCGAAGAACTAAAAATAGAAGAAAAAGAAGAAAAAGTTGAAAATGTTGGTAAACAGGAAATAGACGTTAGCAAACAGATACAAGAAAAAGCAGCAAAGGATTAATTACTTAATTTTTGATAGAATTTTATTAAAAATTGAGAATTGAAAATTGATAATTAGTATAAGTATGCCAATTAAGACAAATATCTACAATCAGAAAGCAGAAGCAGTCGGAGAATTAGGGTTATCCGATAAGGTTTTTGGCGTTCCGGAAAATCAGGGCTTAATCCACCAGGCGGTAGTAGCGCAAATGGCCAATAGGCGGCAAGTACTAGCTCATACCAAGGACAGGAGCGAAGTCAGAGGCGGAGGCAAAAAGCCGTGGAAGCAAAAAGGTACGGGTCGGGCCAGAGCCGGCTCAAACCGTTCGCCAATCTGGATTGGCGGAGGAGTTACTTTCGGTCCGCGCAAAGACAGGAATTTTAAAAAGAAAATTAATAAAAAAATGAGGCAGAAAGCGATTCTGATGGTATTGTCCGACAGAATAAGAAATAATAATTTTGCCATTCTGGATAAGCTGGAAGTAAAAGAATATAAAACTAAGATTTTTAATGGAATATTAGAAGGATTAGAAAAGGTTTTTAATAAAGCCTCGGAGAAGAAGGCTAATTCCGGAAAAAAAGGAGAAAAAAATGAAAAAAAGAAAGATAAAAAAAAGAAAAGAAGCATTTTAATAATTAATATTCATAATGATGGGAAAATCAGGTATTCAGGGAGAAATTTACCCGGAGTGGAAATTATCAACTTAGAAAACATAAATATTGTTGACTTGCTTAAATACAGGGATTTAATTTTGACTGTTGACAGCATTAAAAAGCTGGAAGAGAGATATAAATAAAATTTCTAATTTCTCCCGCCACTTTATAATAAAATCTATTGTGGGCGGGATCCCGCCGGGGCGGTGATAATTCACCTAATTTCTAATAAAATGTTTAATGTCAAATTCAAAAAATTAAAACATGTTTAGAAATTTGTCATTTGTCATTTGGAATTTTATTAGAAATTAGAAATTGCAATTTAGAAGTTTAATTTTATGGGTTTATTTAGTAGAAAAAAAGAAGATAAGAAAGAAGAGAAAAAGACGGTTAAAACCGTTGTGCTTAAGGATGGCAAAAAAGAGGAAAACAAGAAGAGCATGAAGGAGCTTTACGAAGAAAGTTCAGTCGTCCCGGTTTCTTCTAAAAAAATTGAAAAGACTGGGAAAACGGAAGAAACAGAGAAAAAAAGTAGATCTTCCCGGGCGTATAGGATATTGATTAAGCCTTTAGTAACGGAGAAAGCGACTAATCTAGGCGCTTTAAACAAATATATTTTTGCGGTTTCTCCAAAAGCTAATAAGATAGAGATAGCCAAGGCGGTTGAAGAAGTTTATGGCATAAAACCAATTGGTGTTAATATAATAAAAGTTAGAGGTAAAATTGTCCGCAGCGGCCGGATTTCGGGGGAGAGAAAAGACTGGAAGAAGGCGATTGTCGCTTTGCCTGAAGGTAAAACAATAAAGATTTACGAAGGCGTCTAAAATAACAATTAACAGTTGACAATTAACATTTAACTTTTTAATTTTTATAGCTTTTACCAAAATTATATATGGGGATTAAAAAAGTAAAACCAACTACACCAGGCAGGCGAGGGGCGACTTTCGATGATTTTTCTGATATTACAAAAAGCCGGCCGGAGAAAAATTTAATAATAATTAAGAAAAAGACGGGCGGCCGCAACGCCCAAGGTAAAATTACAGTAAGGCACAGAGGCGGCGGGGCTAAGAGATATATCCGCCAGATTGATTTTAAGAGAGATAAATTTGGCATACCGGCTAAAGTGGCCTCAATTGAATATGATCCGAACCGGGGAGCAAGGATTGCCTTGCTTAATTATCGGGACGGGGCCAAGAGATATATAGTAGCTCCGATTGACCTAGTTGTCGGCGAGGAAGTGTCAAGCTCAAAAAATCAGATTGAAATAAAGAGGGGAAATGCTATGCCTATAAAATATATTCCGGCCGGCGTAGCTGTTTATAATTTAGAACTGGAGCCGGGCCGGGGGGGAAGGATAGCCCGCGGAGCCGGAAATTCAATCTCCGTTATGGGCGTTGAAGGAAAGTACGCACAGGTCAAAATACCTTCAGGGGAAATCAGATTAGTAAACAAAGAATGCTTGTGTACTATCGGTCAGGTCAGTAATCCGGACAAGCGTCATATTAAATTAGGCATGGCCGGCCGCAAGAGGCATTTAGGCATAAGGCCGACTGTTCGCGGTAAAGCCATGAACCCGGTTGATCATCCTCATGGCGGTGGCGAAGGCAACCAGCCGATTGGCTTAAAGCATCCAAAAACTCCCTGGGGCAAGCCGGCTTTGGGCGTTAAGACGAGAAAAAATAGATATTCAAATAAGTTTATTATAAAGAGGAGAGGAAAAGGAAGGGGCTAATTATAATTTGTAATTTGAAACTTGTAATTTGAAATTTGGATTTAATAATATAAAAGTGAAACGGGATGAACGATAGTTATTAGGGATTAGCCGATTAGGAATTTAAAATAAACCCAATTAACTTCAGCCAGAGGCTGATCCGCCTTTGGCGGAAATCAACTAGTATTATGTCAAGAAGTTTAAAAAAGGGTCCGTACGTAAACCCAAGAATATTAAAGAAGATAAAGGCCTTGAGACAGGGTGATAAAACCGTGATAAAGGTTTGGGACAGAGCTTGCGTTATAACTCCGGAGATGGTAGGTTTTACCATCGGAGTTCATAATGGCAAACAGCATATTCCGGTTTTCATTGTAGAAAATATGGTCGGCCACAGGCTGGGAGAATTTTCTCCCACCAGGAAATTTATAGGTCACGGCGGCAAGATGGCCAAAGGCCAGGCCAAAGAGGAAGTAGAAGCGGGGGCGGTAAAACAGGGCAAGGAGAGTAAATAAATTTTAGGAATAGCTTCTCGCGACCCTAAATCTTTTAGTAATCCTTTAATTCGAATTCTACGTGCGGACTTAAACTTTCTTACTGTAATACGAATGCCGCAAATACTTTAAGAATAAGAATTTGTAGCATTCGCATTCCTCCGTTAACGTTTAAAAATTACTAAAATATTTGAATTAAAGGTTTATAAAATGTTTTAAAATCAACTAACGTGTTGAACAATATGGAAGTAAGAGCCAAAGCAAAATATATAAAAATGTCGCCCAGAAAAATTCGTCTGGTAGCTGATGTTGTCCGGGGGATGGCGGCAAACAGGGCTTTAGAGCAGTTGAAATTTATAAATAAGAAAGCGACTTTGCCGATAACAAAATTACTTAATTCTGGAATAGCTAACGCAATTAATAATTATGAGCTGGACAAGGATAATTTGTATATAAAAGAAATACGGGTCGATGAAGGGCCGGTCCTGAAACGCTGGCAACCAAAGGCGCACGGACGCGCCACTCCTATCAGGAAGAAAATGGGCCATATAAATCTGGTTTTAGAAGAAATAAAAATAAGCGGGAAGAAAAAGGCGCGGAAAGAGAAATTAGAAGCTCCAGTCAGGTTAGATTCTTCGGCTAAGGAAGCCGAAGGCTTAAAGGTGGAAGAAAAAAAGGAAAAGAAACAGAACATTTCTCCTGCCCTAAGAGAAGAAAAAGGCAAAGAAATAGTAGATTTAAGGTCAGAAGGAAGCGGCAAGCACGCTAAAATTGAGGGGGGAGGAAGCCGCGGTTTTATGAAAAAAATTTTTAGGAGAAAAAGCGGATAATTACAAATTCACAAATCAGAACACAAATTTACAAATACTACATAAACACTTTAATTTTTATTTGTGTTATTTGTGATAATATTTGTGAATTTGTAATTACTAAAGTTATGGGGAAAAAGGTTAATCCAAAAATATTTAGAATGGGTATAACAAAGACTTGGCCGTCGGTTTGGTTTGGCAGTGGTAAAGGTTACATAAAGAATATTCAACAGGATATTCGGGTGAGAAGATTTTTACTTAAGGAATTAAGGGAGGCAGGGATAGACAGGGTAGAAATTGAACGGAGCGCCAATAAGATCAGCATAAATATCTATACCGCCAAACCGGGCTTAATTATCGGCCGGGGCGGTGTTGGCGTTGAAGACTTAAAGAAAAAGATTCACGATAAGTTTCTGTCCCGCCCAGCCGGAATCCGTCTGGGGGATATTAATCTTAATATTTCTGAAGTGGACAGGCCGAATTTAAGCGCTCAAATCGTTTTGCAGTCAATGATTATAGACATAGAAAAAAGAATGCCTTTCCGCCGGGTTATGAAGCAGGCAATAAGCCGGGTTGAACGGGCCGGGGCTTTGGGAGTTAAAGTCGTAGTTAGCGGTCGTTTAAACGGAGCGGAAATTGCCCGGACTGAAAAATTAGTTTCTGGCAAGGTTCCTTTGCACACTCTGCGAGCTGATATAGATTATGCGCGGGGGACTGCCCACACTACTTACGGAAGCATCGGCGTAAAAACTTGGATTTATAAAGGGGAAGTTTTTGAGAAAGACCGGGAGTTAGGCAAAGGTGAGGTAATTGGCAAAAAAGAGTCGAAAATTAAATAATACCTGCCTGCCGGCAGGCAGGAAATAATAAATATAGTATGTTGATGCCGAAAAAAACTAAATATAGGAAGAGCCATAAGGCAAGGCGTGGCGGTAAAGCTAGCCGGCTGACTCATATTAATTTCGGCAGTTTTGGTATGAAAGCTATGGAAGCTCATTGGATAACTTCCCGGCAGATTGAATCGGCCAGAAAGGTTTTAACCAGATATGTAAAAAAGGGCGGGAAAATGTGGATAAGAATTTTTCCGGATAGACCAGTAACGCAAAAGGGCGGGGAGATTCCGATGGGTAAAGGCAAGGGCTCGGTAGACCACTATGTAGCGATTGTGAAGCCGGGTATGGTTATGTTTGAAATAGAGGGTGTAAGCGAAAAGGAAGCGAAAGAAGCGATGATTTTTGCTTCCCACAAGCTGCCGATAAAATGCCGGTTTGCTAAGAAACATGAATAAAAAATAAAGGAAACGAATATGGAATTTAAAGAATTAAAAAATAAAGAAGAGAAAGAATTGCAGAAAATTTTAGCCCAATCGCGGGAAAAACTAAGGGATTTGCGTTTTAAAGATGCTAATAAGCAATTAAAGAACATTCGGGAAATAAGAAGAACGAGAGAAACGATTGCTCATGTTCTGACATTACTTAATGGGTTAAGAATCGGAAAAAAAGGGAGACGAAATAAATATATTATTTAAACATGAACCCCGTTAGAAATCTAACTGGGAAAAATATCCAAATTTATAACCCCGTTAGAAATAAATTTCTAAGCGGGGCTAACAGGGTAAGAAGTATTTAAAAGATAAATTGTATCGTTATGGAGAAAGAAACTCAAAAAATTTCCAACGGGGTGAAAGAAGAGAAAAAAAATCAGAAAGTAGAGAACGAAAGTAATTTAAGCCAGAGCAAAGCCGTTATCAGAAAAAAATTTAACGGCTTGGTTGTTAGTGATAAAATGGACAAGACGATTGTCGTAAAGGTAGATCGGTCGAAAATGAACTCTAAATACGGCAAAAGATACATTGCCAGCAAGAAGTACAAAGTTCATGATGAGAAAAATCAGTATAAAGAAGGCGACAAGGTGGTTTTTAGGCAATGCCGGCCGATAAGTAAAGAAAAAAAATGGCGTGTATTGTATAACACGCAAAAAAAATAAAAATAGACGAAATTGCACGAATGATGAGCTAAGGTTTTTTAAATATTTCGCGTTCATTCGTTTAAATTTGTTTGATAAGTGTATTTATATGATTCAAGTGCAAACTAAATTAAAAGTAGCTGATAATTCAGGGGCCAGGAGTGTGCAGTGCATAGCAGTTCTAGGTGGATATAAAAAGCGCTATGCCGGGGCCGGGGAAATTATCACCGCCGCCGTTAAGAAGGCTACCCCGCATTCCGCTATTAAAAAAGGAGATGTGGTAAGAGCAATTATTATCAGAACAAAGAAGGAAATCAGGAGAAAGGACGGGACTTATCTGCGTTTTGACGATAACGCTTGTGTTATTATTGATAAAGACAAGAAAGAACCGAAGGGGACAAGGATTTTTGGCCCGGTAGCCAGAGAAGTAAGACGGGCGGGATTTTTTAAGATTGCTTCGCTGGCTCCGGAAGTTTTGTAAAGCTTTAAAAACTTTTTTAGTCCGTCTTGGGCGGATTAATATTTTCAAAAATATACTGTA
>Ga0268278_1000569_pt1 | contig 25054 bp, 20 predicted proteins | sample saktaG_3_FD_190135 | JGI IMG/M metagenome (GOLD analysis project Ga0268278, IMG submission 190135) | Saline water microbial communities from Sakinaw Lake, British Columbia, Canada - sak_2010_1_5_55m | ecosystem: Environmental > Aquatic > Non-marine Saline and Alkaline > Saline ...
ATCCTTCGTCGCTATCGCTCCTCAGGATGACACGTGTTTTTCGGTATCAGAATGATAGCAGTTTTCACTCACTGATTTTAGTTCAACATATTTTGCATAAGAAAGTATCTGGTAAAAACCACCCATCAAGGCAAGCATAAAGCCTGTAAAGCCATCCCGAAAGCCCTGCTTCAAAATAAATGCTTTTAAGAACCTATCTACAGTCTTTCTTATTGCACGCGCAAGAGACATCTTTCTTTGATCGCGAAACCATTTCTTGGACTCAAAGTTTGTCTGATGATTTACCTTGCTTACCATATCAGCTATATCTTTGTACGCAAGATGGATTAGCTCACCATTAAGCCTCATGCGCTCACCCTCCAATATGCAGGGTGGATGATATTCTTCTTCCTTATACCTAAACTCTGATTTCTTGAAAAGCTTTGTCTTTGCATTAGGATACCAGCCACCGAATTGTATCCATCTATCCCCGATATAGTTTCTATGAGGTATGTCATAACCATTGTTTTTGAAACCGCCTTCTATTAATCCGATAAGTTCCTCCTTAAGCTCAGGCGTTACCCTTTCATCGCTGTCTAAGCTTAAGACATAATCATTTTTTGCCTTTGAATAAGCAAAGTTTCTGTGTATGCCCTCATTGTCCCATTTGCGCTGACAAATATTATCCGTGTACTTTTTTACGAGTTCTAATGTATTATCTTTGCTAAAATCATCAACAATTACAATGTCATCGCACCAAGCAACGCTCTCCAGACAATCAATGATTTTATCCGCGGAGTTCTTGGTAAGCGTTACAACTGATAACGGGTATTTTTTCATACTAAGGACTTCTTTCTTTTTGTTACGGTTTTGTAGCTATGTTGCAAAGTTTGGCGCCCCCGAGATGATTTGAACATCCGACACCCGGTTTAGGAAACCGGTGCTCTATCCAGCTGAGCTACAGGGGCACTTTAATACACTATCTGAGAAAAAACCGGATAGCCTTTAAGCTTGTCGCGGCCGTTTAAGAAGGACAGCTCTATCATGAACGCAAGCTCAATAATATCGCCGCCCAATCGTTTTACAAGATCGCATGTTGCCTTTGCGGTCCCACCTGTTGCAAGAAGGTCATCCACAACAAGCACGCGCTCTTCGGCTGAGATAGCATCTTCATGGACATACAGAGTATCGGTCCCGTACTCAAGCTCATAATCCGCTGAAATAGTCTTATATGGAAGCTTGCCTTTCTTGCGCACAGGCACAAATCCCGCGTTAAGCTCGTGAGCAAGGACACCACCAAAAATAAAACCTCTGGCATCAGCTGCTACTATCTTATCAATTTTTTTATCTCTGTACCGCTCGGTAAAAATATCTATGACTTTTTTAAAGGCGTCTTTATGAGACAGAAGAGTTGTTATGTCCTTAAAGATTATTCCTTTTTTTGGAAAATCAGGGATATCCCGTATGTATTTTTTAAGATCTTCGGTCACATTTTCCATCATAACAGTGTTTTCTCCTTCACGCCCTCTTTTATTCCATCTTCGACTATAAGATCCTTGAGCTGCTTTATCGCCCTTTGCTCAAGCTGACGCACTCTTTCTTTTGTGATTTTTAGCTTCTTGGCTATGTCTTGAAGAGTAAACGCCTTATCCGTATCAAGGCCAAATCTTAGCATAAGGATCTTTTTATCCCTTGGCCTTATCTTATCAAGCAGCTTTCTTATCCTGTCATCTCTTAAGGTGTCTGATATTCTCTCATCAGGAAGGTTCGCAGACTCATCTTCTATAAGCTCTAAGAACCTGCCGGCGTCTTCTTCTCCTATGGGGGTTTCCATTGAAGTCGGTTGGGACTGCGCAACCTCGGCGATCTTGCTTACCCTAGCAACTGGCACTTTCATCTTTTTGGCTATCTCGGCCCTGCTTGGGGCTCTCTTGTATTTATGCTTAAGCTCCTCAATGACCTTCTTATATCTTATAATCATCTCTGTCATGTAAACAGGGACCCTTATGGTCTTGCTCTGATTGGAGATCGCCCTCATTATATACTGCCTGATCCACCATGCTCCATAAGTTGAGAACCTGTAACCCTTTTTAGGGTCATATTTTTTAACAGCCTTCATCAAGCCTATATTACCTTCCTCTATAAGATCAAGCAGCGGCAGGCCTGTATAGGCATATTTTTTGGCAATGCTTACAACGAGCCTCAGGTTTGACTGCACCATCATCTTTCTGGCGCGAGAGTCATTCCTCTTTATCCGTTTGGCGAGCTTCACTTCCTCGTCGTGGTTTAGTAAAGGAAAGCTCTCTATGTCCTTGAAGTAGAGCATGAGGACATTTTTATCGGGCATTAGTGCTCCTTGTTAATTAATTCTTCAGCACCGCGTGAGCTGCGGCGAGCCTTGCAACCGGCACTCTAAACGGCGAGCAGCTTACATAATCAAGGCCAACCCTGTGACAGAACTCAACGCTGTCAGGGTCTCCACCATGCTCTCCGCATATACCGACCTTAAGATCCGGCTTTACTGACCTGCCGCGCTTAACACCCATCTCGATAAGCTGGCCGATGCCTGCTATATCAATAGTGGCAAACGGGTCATTTTCAAGTATACCATCCTCTATATATGAGGGTAAAAACTTACCGACATCATCTCTTGAAAAACCAAAACCCATCTGGGTTAAATCGTTTGTGCCGAAGCTGAAGAACTCAGCCTCTTTAGCAATCTCATCAGCCGTAAGAGCGGCACGCGGTATCTCTATCATGGTGCCGATAAGATACTGCATGCGGACCTTATGCTTTTTCAAAACAGACTGGCATACCTCTTCAGCGTGCTTTTTTGTAAAGATTAATTCTTTTACATGGCCCACTAAAGGTATCATTATCTCAGGTATTATCTTCTGTCCCTTTTTAGCAAGCTCACAGGCTGCCTCCATTATGGCACGCACCTGCATCCTGTATATCTCAGGATAGGTAATGCCGAGCCTGCAACCGCGGTGGCCGAGCATTGGGTTTAATTCATGGAGATTCTGGCACAGGGTCTGAATCTTTTTCTTATCAAGGCTCATCTTCTTTGCCATCTCCTGCATCTCTTTATCTGTATGCGGCAGAAATTCATGAAGCGGCGGATCAAGAAGCCTTATGGTTACAGGCTTTCCTTTCATCACCTTGAATATGCCCTTAAAGTCTTTCTTCTGAAGAGGCATAAGTTTTGAGAGCGCCTTTTCGCGCGACTTGGTATCCTCGGAAAGAATCATCTGCCTTACAAGAGGGATCCTGTCTTTTCCGAAAAACATATGCTCTGTCCTGCAAAGGCCAATGCCTTCAGCGCCAAAACCAATAGCAACCTCTGAATCAAAAGGTGTATCAGCATTGGTTCTTACCTTAAGCGTTCTCACCTTATCAGCCCATTCCATCAGCGTCCTAAAACTTCCTGTCATCTTGGGTTCGATAAGCGCGACCTGGCCGAGTATTACCTCTCCTGTATTCCCGTTTAAGGTAATGTAATCACCCTCGACGACCTTTTTATCTTTTGCAAGAAAATATTTATCCTTGACATGCACTGATATGCCATTACATCCTACAACACAGCACTTACCCATCCCGCGGCCTACAACAGCAGCGTGTGATGTCATGCCGCCAAAGGCAGTCAATATGCCTTGCGCTGCTGCCATACCGCCTATATCATCAGGCGATGTCTCAAGCCTTACAAGGACCACCTTTTCACCCTTTTTGGCAAGCTCCTCCGCCCTGTCAGCTGTAAAGACAACCTTACCGACTGCCGCTCCAGGTGAAGCGGGCAGGCCTTTTGCAATGGGTGTTACCTTTGCCTTGGGGTCTATCATCGGATGCAGCATCTGATCAAGCTGGCTGGGCTTTACCCTTAAGATAGCCTCATTCTTAGTGATCAAACCCTCCGATACCATATCAACGGCGATTTTAAGTGCAGCCTGCGCGGTGCGTTTACCTGTTCTTGTCTGAAGCATATAAAGCTTCTTTTCCTGGATGGTAAACTCTATATCCTGCATATCCTTGTAATGGCGCTCCAGCTTTTTATAAATAGATACAAGCTCAAGATATGCCCTTGGCATTGTTTTTTTAAGGTTCTCTATCGGGTGGGGCGTCCTTGTCCCTGCTACAACATCCTCTCCCTGGGCATTCATAAGGTACTCGCCGTAAAATTTCTTTACGCCTGTACCCGGATCCCTTGTAAAGGCAACGCCTGTTCCTGAATCTTCGCCTAAGTTTCCGTAAACCATCGTCTGTATATTTACTGCTGTTCCCCAATCATGCGGTATACCGTTTAAGTTTCTGTATTTTTTGGCACGCTCATTATTCCATGAACCAAACACCGCGTCTATTGACATCTGAAGCTGCTTGATAGGATCTTCGGGAAATGAAAAACCTTTTTTCTTTTTCACCAGGGCCTTGTATTTTTCCACGATATCTTTTAAGTCATCCACATCAAGATCCGTATCAAGCTTTATGCCTTTCTGGTGTTTTTTAGCGTGCAATATCTCTTCAAACTCAGAGTGCTCGACATCCAACACAACATCGCCGAACATCTGGCAGAATCTACGATATGCGTCATAGGCAAAACGCTCATTACCGGATTTCTCGGCAAGGCCTTTTACCGCATCGTCATTTAATCCGAGATTAAGCACGGTATCCATCATGCCGGGCATAGATACCCGTGCGCCTGAGCGGACAGATACCAGAAGAGGGTCTTTGTGGTCGCCAAGTTTTTTGCCCATAACAGTCTCAAGCTTTTTCAGATTATCATGCACCTGATCCATCATACCTTGGGGGTATTTTTTGTTGTTTTCATAAAACTTTATGCATGCCTCTGTTGTTATAGTAAAGCCCGGGGGAACAGGTATCCCCATATTGGCCATCTCAGCGAGGTTTGAGCCTTTTCCGCCTAAAAGATTCTTCATTGTTGCGTTCCCCTCGGTCTTATCCCCTCCGAAGAAATAAACGTATTTACTTTTCTTGCCTGCTGACCGAACTGCCTTTTTCTTTTTTCGTGACGCAACTGCAACTGCCATTTACTTTTCCCCCTTTAGTTTTTACTTATCACCTTAGATAAGTCTGCTATGTTGTCGGTATATAACTTGTTAATCCTTAAAAGCAGGCTTAAGCGATTAACTCTTATCTTTTTATGATCGACATTGACCATAACCTTATCAAAAAACGCATGCAGGCATTCTGAAAGCTCATCAGAAAAAAGCCTGGTTGCCGTATCATATTCCCCGTCCTGGCAATAAGCTAAGAACTGGCTTTCCATGCCTTTAAAGCGCCTGTAAACCTCTTGCTCCTGCGGTTCTGAAAATAAAGATTCTTCAATTTCTTCAGTCCTGTCTTTTGAGGCTTTTATTATATTACACGTCCTCTCAACAACAGCGCGGGCCTTTTCAAAACAAACGTCATCGATTATACTATTTAATCTGTTTAATTTCAAGTAAGATTTATACATATCATCTATGCCGCTGCCAATAACCGCCTCTATCAGGTCATGTCGATAGTTTTCTCTTGTCTTTACAAGCACCGCAAACCTGTCCTTGAAAAAATCTAAAGCCGATGATTTCAGCTTATCGTGATCCATCTTGCCCGGACAAAGAGGGTACGAAAAATCAATGGCCTCTGAAAGAGAGATATGTATCTTGCTTTTTAACAGCATGGATATAATTCCTATTGCCTGACGCCTTAAGGCATAAGGGTCCCAATTACCTTTAGGCGATTTGCCTATTTTAAAATAACATACTATATTATCAAATTTATCAGAAAGAGAACACGCCATACCTATTTTTGAAGCAGGGATATCATCATCGGCAAAACGCGGAAGATAGTGTTCGGCAATGGCCTGCGCAACCTCTGCCCGCTCTCCTGAATCCAGGGCATAATACATGCCCATCACCCCCTGAAGGCTCGGGAATTCTTTTACCATATCTGTTAAGAGATCCGCTTTACACAAGCTCACTGCATGGGTAAGATCACTCTTGTCGATACCTATGAGACATTTACTTGAAACAAACTGCGCTATCTTTTTTATCCTTGCCACCTTGTCAGCCATCGTGCCTAATTCTTTGTGAAAAACAACTTCATCTAATCCTTTCGCCCAATCTCCTAACGGTTTTTTAGTATCAGATTTGTAAAAAAATAATGCGTCTTTTAAGCGCGCATCCAGCACATTTTCAAAGTTTCGTGTAATCTGTTTCTTGTTTTTATAATTTCCATTTAATACGCCAATAAAACGATTTATGAGATTTCCCTGTTTATCCTGCAGGCAGAAAATCCTCTGATGCTTTGACATGCTCGCAAGGAGAACTTCGCGCGGTATCTCCAGATACTCTTTGCTGAAAGACCCTTCTATAAAACAGGGGCTTTCCACCAGATTATTTACCTCGCAGAGCAGCTCCTCATTAGGGTGCCAGCGCTTTTTCTTAAGAAAGGCGAGTATCTTTTCTCTGCGAAGCATGTTATTCCATACAACATTATTTTTCTTTAACGCGTTAAAGTAGGAGTCGGCATTTTTTACCTTTATATTTTTACGACCCAAAAACCTGTGGCCGTGCGTGATATTAGCAGATGATATGCCTGCAAATTCAAACTTAACAACATTGTCTCCGAATATAGCTAAAAACCATCTTATGGGCCGTGAAAAAAGAACGCCTGTTTTGTCCCAGCGCATTTTCTTGGGAAAATCAATCAAAGATACTGCCCTTGGCAGGCAATCCGACAGAATACCGGCATTTGGTATATTTGTCTTTTTTAATAAGACCTTCGGATCTTTTGGATCATCTGAAATCGTTACATCCTCTAACAGGGAGTCATTCTTTTTTAAAAAGGCCTCAAGCGCCTTTGTGGGCATGTGCTTATCGTCATAGGCTATCCTACGCGGCGGACCCTGGACTAGAATATCCTGCGTAAGAGGGATATCTTTTACGTGCAATATCAGCCTTCGCGGAGTCGAATAGGTAAAGGCCTTGTTGAATTTGATATTATGAGATTGAAATAATACGCTTATAGCGCTGCCCTCTTTAAAAGACAGCCTCTCGATGGCAGCGTCAAGATCTCCTGACGGCAGCTCCTCTGTTCCGATTTCAAATATCAAATCTGTAGTACTCATATATCCCTGTTTTCCATGTAGAGCGTTGCGCAGGCCTTTGCAAGCTCGCGAACCCTGCCTATATATGATGCCCTCTCTGTAACGCTTACAACGCCTCGCGCGTCTAATAAATTAAAGCAATGCGACGTTTTAAGCATGTACTCATAAGCAGGCATAAGAAGGGAATTACCCAGAAGGCGCTTTGATTCCTTTTCATAGGTATCAAAAAGTTTTATTGCCATTTCAGGGTCAAGCTTTTCAAAATTATATTCAGAGCCCTCTCTCTCTGCCTGCGCATGCATATCAGCATATGTCGTATCACCGTTCCACATAAGGGAGAACACGTCTTTTTTATCCTGCAAAAACATGGCAATTCTTTCTAATCCATATGTTATTTCACAGGATATGGTTTTAAGCTCAAACCCACCCATTTGCTGAAAATATGTAAACTGGGTGATTTCCAGGCTGTCGAGCCATACCTCCCAGCCAAGGCCACTGGCACCTAGCGTGGGTGATTCCCAGTCATCCTGAACAAATCTGATATCATGACACCTGGGTTTTACTCCGATAAAGCTTAGACTTTTTATATACAGGTCCTGTATATCCGAAGGTGCGGGTTTGACAAGCACCTGATACTGATAATATTTCTGCATCCTTAAAGGGTTTTGGGCATATCTTCCGTCAGCTGGCCTGCGCGAAGGCTGAACAAAACCTACGCGCCATGGCTTTTCATCAAGGCTCCTGAAGAAAGTTAAAGGATGAAAAGTGCCCGCACCTACCTCAATATCATAGCCCTGGGCAATTACAGCGCCATGGCCTTTCCAAAAAACATTGAGTCTTTCAATTATATCCTGAAAATATATCATCTTTTTACCCTTTTGCAGGCGTTTTAAATTTATAAATAATACCGTTTACACTTTCACCTCCGCAGCGATGGTATTTTTGCGTATATTTAAAATCAAGGCAAAAAAAGCCAAATCGCTGCTTCGGTAAAAGCATAAACGTTATTCTGATACTCATAATGACAGCTCTTTAAAATTCTTCATCTCACTAAGGACAATACTTGTCTTCAAGTGTTCGCCCAAGTGATACGCTATAAACTTATCAAGCATGATAGCAAGCTCATCAACGATAGAACCGGTTATCATGGTGCCTGCTAATTTTTCTGTTTTCTGCTTTCTTATCATATTGACCGAGGCAACAGCGCCCCTTGAAAGGGCAGCTGCCTGGCTGTCCGCGCCAAAGCACTCATGGCACAAAAGCCCTGAAAGCCTTACGCTAAAACCGGCCTGAGCCTCTATCTTCTTTGAGCACTCGACGCAATTTTCAAGCTGAGGAAAAAACCCTGTATATTCCAGCAGCATTATCTGGAATATGATTATAGCTCTTTCCGGAAACCGCTCCTTTTCTATCCTGTCCAATATCCACTCTAAAAGCTGGTAGATCTTAGGGCTATCATCGCGCAAGGCGGTAAACTTATCAACCAGCTCCAGCACATAAAAAGCCTTCAGCCTTTTATCGATATCCTGCGCAATCTCCGCATATGGCTCTAAGAGATCGCACTGTGTAACCATGTATGTGTCTGACCTGACCCGATCATAAAACACAATATCATACCGGGCAAACTCATGAAGATACAGGCCAAACTTTGCCAAAGGCCCTCGTACTGACTTTACCAGGCCTTTTATCTTACCAAAATCTCTTGTAAAAAAAGCGGCTATAACGCTTGTCTCTCTTATGTCTTTTTTTGCCAGTAGTATCGCCTCGGTCTTTTGAATACTCACAATCAACTGTCCGATATTTTTTTAGGCTTATATACGGGGGCGATAGCGCCTGCTGATATAATTACCTTCAACGCCTCTTCGACACTCATATCAAGCGGTATAACTTCATTCCTGTTTAAAAGGATAAAATAACCGCTCGTAGGATTAGGGGTTGTTGGTACATATAGTGATATCAGATGGGGGTCGTGCGCAGCTTCCTGAAATTCCCCCTTTGCCTCGGACGTTACAAAGCCTAATGCGTATATGCCTTTTCTGGGGTATTCAACAAGGACAACCTTTTTAAACCCGCTTTTTCTCTTGCCAAAAAAGGCCCTGCTGATCTCCTTGATGGAGCCGTATACTTTGTTTATCATGGGCAGCCTTAATAAAATATTTTCAAAAAATGCGAAAAATTTTCTCACCACAATAACCCTTGTCATAAGCCCAACAAGAGCTATCAGCAAAACAACCACCAGAAATATAAGGGCCTTTGCGACAAACAGCCTCTGGTCTTCATATAAGGGGTATGTCCTTAACCCCTTTGCCAGAGGATTAAGCATTATAGCATTCAGGCTTATTACAAAAAATCTTATGATAAACGCTGTTATGGTAATAGGCAAGATAACAAGTATGCCTGCTATGAAATTATCGCCAAAAGACCTCAGTATTTTTTTAAACATTTAAACCCCCTACCTGACCAGCAGCCTGTACAAAAACAATGTAATAAATATCCCCAGAAGAGCGCCTATGGCAACCTCCCGTATCGTGTGGTACTGTTTCCGTACCCTGCTCTGGGCAACCATAAACGCTAACAGCAAAACCGTAAAAACAATAAGCGTGCTGTCAGATAAAATCGCAACCAGCATCCATATTGAAAAGGCTACGGCAGAGTGTCCGCTCGGCATGCCCCCTCGTAATGGCTTACCCCTGCCAAAGATTGCCTTCGAGGTTATGACTATACCTATAAGGACGATAAATATAAAAAAAGAAATATGCCAGTCTGACTCACCTAGCTTAATAATTTCCGCCTTGAATATCCTATGCAATAGATTATCTCGCAGGAACAGGAAATAGCCCACTATGACAGCACTGGTAGACGCCACAAGAACAGCGCCTGCCGTAATATCTTTGACTACCTTGACCCAATGAGAGTGCGATGCCTCAACATAATCCATTACGATTTCCATGGCTGTATTTATCATCTCTGTGATAAGCACAATAGCCGATGTAAGCAATAGCATAATAAGCTCAACCCTTGTAAAATTAAGATATATGCCAAAAAGAAGCACAAGGACAGCGAGCAAAAAATGTATCCGCATGTTCTTCTGGGTCTTTACCACAAATAAAAACCCCTCAATTGCCGCGTTAAAGCTGTCTGCCATGCTTCTGTTTTTTATCTTTTCCATGTTTTCGCTAAAACCTCTTCCTGTTTTTTTTGCATCTTTTTTCTTTTTACTATACCTGTGTCCTGGTAACCTAAAAGGTGCAATATACCATGGACTATATAAAGCGAGATTTCATATTCAAAGGTTTTATTGTAACTCTTAGCGTTGCAAATGGCAACATCAGGGCATATTATGATATCGCCTAAATAGCAGCCGCATAAATCACGGCATACGTGCCCGCGCTTTGTATCCTGATACCCAAGGGCGATAACATCCGTGGCCCTTTCCCTGCTGAAATATTTTTTATTTAAATATTTCATATCGCCGCTGTTGACAAAATTAATACTTAGCGACGAGTTTTTCGGCAGGCGTAGAACATTTAAAGTTTTTTTTGCTAAAGACTTTGCCCGTTTTAGATCTAAAGAGTATTTCTTTTGATTATTTGTTATTATTATGTTCATGCTTACTTTGCTTAAGATCCGGATACTCCACCCGCGAGTGATATGTACCAGTAAGTATCTTTACAAAGCTTTCCGAGATCCTGCTGATATCTTTTAGCGAAAGCTCGCATTCATCAAGCTGACGGTCTATAAATTTATTGTTTATTATCTTTCGCACAAGTTCCTTTAGCTTCTGGGGGGTTGGCTCATGGACCATCCTGGATGCCGCCTCGACTGAATCTGCAAGCATGACAATAGCGGATTCCCTTGACTGAGGCTTTGGGCCAGGGTATCTGAAAGACTCCTCGCTTACTGCCTGGCCCTGCTTCTTTTTCTCAATCGCCTGGTGATAGAAATAAGTTATAATGCCTGTCCCGTGATGCTGTTTTATTATATCCTTTATAGCAGCTCCTAGTTTATATTTTTCAGCAAGCTCTTCCCCGTCTTTTACATGATTTGTTATAACGAGAGAACTCATCGAAGGAGAAAGCCCTTCGTGGGATTCCGAAGGGACCTGCTCGTTTTCGGCAAAATACTCTGATTTTTCTATCTTGCCGATATCATGATAATACGATCCGATACGGCATAAAAGTGAATTTGCCCCTATTGCCTCTGAGGCGGCCTCCGCGAGATTTCCTACAATAATACTGTGATGATACGTTCCCGTTGCCTTTGTTACCATGTCTTTTAAAAGAGGGTGATTTAAATCGGCAAGTTCAAGCAGCCTGATATCTGTTGTAATCTTAAAGATTGATTCAAAAATAGGCAGGAATATCATTGTGATAGCAGCTGACACTATCCCGCTTGCCAGGCCCCACAATGCCTGTCTTAAAAAAATGCTTATCTCAAAATTAGACATAACCCCTATCGCGGATATTACAACAAAATTCATTACGCCCACATAAAGGCCTGATTTTACAATATGGACTCGTGAGCGTGCGTTATATATGGTGCATATCGCCGTTATGCCCCCTATAAAGGAGACCAGAAACACATTAAACTGTATACCCGCTACAAGCGCCGCTATGGCTGAAATGACAATCAGCACTATAGCCGAAACACCCCCTCCAACAAGAAGTGTTAACAGCATGGGTGCCGCGGCAAGCGGCAAGAATAGGCTGGGTAATGGTGATAAAGCGATTGCGCGCGCTGATACAGCTGTTAATACTATGAAAACACTTATTAAGACAAGCAGCTTTTCCTGAGCGTATATCTTGTATTCAAAGATTCTTATGAACACAAACATGGCGAAAAGCAAAAGGCACACAACGACAGCTATGCCCAGCAGCTGAGAAAATGTATCCCCCGGAGCGGTTTCGCTGCTTATCGCGTCAAGTTGGACAATATGAGCCCTTGTAATCCTCTGTCCTTTTCTTATTATTGTCTCACCTTTTAAACGTTCCTCAGTAACATATACCGGCTCAACAGCAGCAGATGCCTGGCGCCGGGTAATATCGGTTTCATCTTTATTAAATATCAGATTAGGAGAAATCCACGATGACAATATACGAGATAACAGCGCTTTTTCTTTTTTATCAGCTATATTGTATTCTGAAAGAATCTGTTCCATGCCGCGTACAGCGCTATCTTTGGTATCTATATCGTAAATGCTTACATCTTTTTTATTTTTACCTGATTGGTCGTATATCGATATGGTATCCTTTCCTGAAAGCGTAAGCCTGTTCTTTTCATCATGTGAAATAATGGGCTGTGAATATAACCCTTTAAGAGCCTCTACTACTCGAGATCTCATCCGCGCAGTATCATCAACACCTATTAAAAACCCGATTTCATCTCTGCTTAGGTTTAGGCCTGATGTTTCATTAATCCTCTTGAATATATTATCCCTTGCCTCCTCATTGGCCGGATCTAAATCCTTTGCCTCTTTCAAGATGCCAAAAAAAGTTTCCGCCTTTTTCAAGACATCCTTAAATACATTATCATTGATGCTATAAACTTCAGGGACAGCTGCTTTGGCTTCTTCCTGAATAGACATGGTCCTTGCATCATCGATACCGGATTTATATGAAAAATCAAAAGGCGCGTAGATATCCTCGGATGAAATATCGCCTTCGTTAAGCAGGAACCTGACAGGAAGCCTTGATGAAAACACCACGCCCACAACTATAAGGATAGTCAAAAGCGCTGTCAGTATCCTTAGAGAGCTTTTTGCCAGGAACTCATTCCTTTTGTCCTGCTCAGAAGCAAAAGGCTTGTTCAGCTTTTTAAGCCTGAACAATGTCTTCTTAATCAATGGGCTCACTCTAATACTCCTTAATTTGCATCCAGTTTGAGAACAGGGGCTTCTGATAATACCTTTATAAAATGAGCGACCTCCTGCCTTTTTATGCCTTTGCCCGAACGCAGCAATACAAGCAGCTGCGAAAAAACACTTGACGCCTTTTCAACCTTGATCGCTTCTCCGTCAATAGAAATGTTTTCACCGCGCGCGACTATCCTTACGCTGTATTCCTGCTCAATAAGCGTTCCTAAGATTATTTCATATATTTTGATTCGGATTCCGCAAGATCAGGTATCCGAAGTTTGGTTCCTGCCTTGACCCTGCTAGGGTCTTTTATTTTGTCAGCATTTGCCTCATATATTACAGTCCACTTAGAGGCCTTATCGTAAAACGCCTTTGCTATGTGAGAAAGCGTATCGCCCTCCTTAACCGTGTATTCCTGATACACAGGTTTTACAACTACCTCTTCATAAACAAGGGCATCTCCATAGTCATCATATATATCAATCTCATAATCATCGTATTCATAAGCTGTGGTGGTTTTTGGCTGTTTTTTTAAGGCATAAGGATCAACCTTGCTACGCCCTGAAACATACCCCTTGTTTCCAGATGGCATATCCCCAGTCGTCTTTGCATCAGCCTTGGACTTATCATCCTCATGCCTTACCGCAGGGGCAGTAACCTCACCCCATGTAGGTACCTCGATCCTTATGTCTATATATTCCCTGTCCACTGGCCTGGATTCTAGAGATGCATCGGTGCTGCCCACCAGATAACCCTGGTTTCCTGATATATCCTGGTCAACCCTTTCCCTTACAACCTTTCTTACTGTAACGCATCCTGTAAGAAAACCTGTCATAACTACCGCGATAAGTATTAGCCAAAACCTTTTCATATCTACCCCCCTGATTTATAATTTTTCGTTTAATTTCAAGCCCAGCTCATCGAGCTGCTTTTTCGACACATCTGATGGAGCCTGCGTTAACGGACATACAGCCCTCTGCGTTTTCGGAAAGGCTATAACATCTCTTATCGAATCGCATCCGCATAAAATAGCCACAAGCCTGTCAAGGCCAGCGGCAAAACCTCCGTGCGGAGGAGCACCAAAGCTTAAGGCCTTTGTCAGAAATCCGAATCGCTCCAAGGCTTCCTGCTTATCGATGCCTATCGCGTCAAATATCTTATCCTGAACATCTTTAGAGTGTATTCTTATGCTTCCGCTTCCAAGCTCTACCCCGTTTAAGACAAGGTCATATGAACGGGAACGTACTTTAGCAGGTGCTGTTAAAAGATGCTGCACATCATCGTCATGGGGTGCTGTAAAGGGATGATGCTCTGATTCCCAGCGCTTTTCTTCATCATTATACTTAAAAAGCGGGAATTCATCTACCCACAGAAAATCAATCTTATCTTTGTTAATAAGCCCGTCTTCCTGCGCTAGTTTTATACGCAGCCTTGACAGGGACTCATTGCATAGCGCGCTATTAGATGCGGCGAAAAATACATAATCGCCCGACTCCGCGCAGGCCTTGGCTTTTATAGCGGCCTGCTCTTTATTTGATAAAAATTTTACAATAGGCCCTGACAGCGCGTCGTTTTCACATTTTATGTAAGCCAGGCCTTTAAGGCCTATATCTTTAACAAATGCTGTCAGTTCATCAATCCTGCTTCTTGGCATATCTTTTGGCTTTTTTAAATTTATCGCCTTTACAATACCTTGAGATTGAATCACATCAGAAAAAACCTTAAACCCTGTTTCCCGTAGATCATCTGTAAGATCTATCAACTCCATACCGAACCTTCTCTCGGGTTTATCGCAGCCGTATCTTGCCGCAGCATCATTATAACTTAAAACGTCAAAAGGAGTCTTAAGGTCAATGCCAAGGATATCTTTAAATATCTTTCCCATCAAAACTTCCACTATTTCGAATATGTCTTTTTCCTCTACAAAAGAGGCCTCTAAATCAAGCTGCGTAAATTCCGGCTGGCGGTCTGCCCTTAAGTCCTCATCCCTGAAACATCTGGCAATCTGAAAATACTTGTCAAGCCCTGCCACCATAAGTATCTGCTTAAACAGCTGCGGTGACTGCGGAAGCGCGAAAAACTTTCCCAAGTTTACTCTGCTTGGCACAAGATAATCACGGGCACCTTCTGGCGTTGATTTTGTAAGAACAGGGGTCTCCACTTCAATAAAACCTTTTTCATTTAGATAATCACGCATTATCTTTGAGACCCTATTTCGTATAAGCAGATTTTTCTGCATCCTGGGCCGCCTTAAATCAAGGTAGCGATACGCATACCTTATGTCCTCAGAGACCTCGGCATCATCAACAATAGGAAAAATCGGCGGCTGCGAAACATTAAGCGTCTTAAGTTCTGATACAACGACTTCTATCTCCCCCGTTGCTATCTTTTTGTTTATAGTGCCTTCAGGCCGCTGCCTCACAATGCCTTTTACCTGTATAACATACTCGTCCCTTAAGGCCTCTGCCTGGCCATGGAGAACCTTTTCATGCTCGGGGTTAAAGACAGCCTGCGTTATGCCATAACGGTCTCTTATATCGATAAAAATGAGGTTCCCGTGATCGCGCCTGGTAGAAACCCATCCGCAAAGCACAACCTCCTTACTGATATCTTTTCCGGCAAGTTCACCACATGTATGCGTTCTTAACATTTTTCCTTAACCTCATCAACTATTTGATCAAGCCTGAGCTCTTTCTGTGAGCTGTCTCTCATATCCTTTAAAATACACGAGCTCTTCTCAAGCTCGTCCTCGCCTATAATAATAACATGCCTGGCATTTATCTTGTTGGCATAGCGCATCTGCGCCTTAAACGATTTCTGCTGATAATCTATGTCTGATGGTATGCCTGCTTTTCTTAACTCTGAAAGAATATCAAAACCTTTTATGTAAGCAGGCCCGCCAAGCGTAACTATAAAAACCGTGTCAGTGCCGCGGGGCATGCCAGCAGATTTATTTTCACATTTTATCGCTTCAATAATTCTTTCCATACCAATTGCAAAACCTGTTGCGCCCGTTGGCTCGCCGCCCAGATCAGCTATGAGATTATCATAGCGCCCGCCCGCGGCAATAGCATCCTGCGCGCCAATGGATCTTGACTTTACCTCAAAGACAATACCTGTATAGTAATCAAGGCCTCTTACAAGCTTTGGGTCTGTTTCATATTTAATCTTTGCCTTATCGAGCAATGTTTTAAGTTGAACGAATTTACTCATACACTCATCACAAAGCTCATCCCCCAGTGAAACACAATCAATAATCTTTCTGCATGATGCCACCTTGCAGTCTAATATTCGCAAGATATTTGCCTCATATCTGCGATTACAATCCTGGCACAGCGCACTGATATTATCTTTTAAATCTTTTTTAAGCCTGCTCTTTATGGCGGCCTTATCTTTTTCGCAGCCAAGTGAGTTTATATGAAATACGCAGTCAGATATCCCTGCCTGTTTTAGGATATTATCAAGAAGTGTCAGGACTTCAGCATCAAGATGCACAGAGTAAGAACCGATAACCTCAACACCTATCTGGTGGAATTGCCTGAAACGGCCCGCCTGAGGCCTTTCGCTTCGAAACATAGGGCCTATATAGAATAGTTTTACAAAGCCCTCTGTTTTATTAAGCTGGTTTTCAATGTACGCACGGCATACAGATGCTGTCTCTTCCGGCCTTAAGCAGATATTTCGCTCGCCCTGATCCTGAAAGGAATAGATCTGTTTTTTTACTATATCACTTTCCGTGCCTACGCTGCGCGTAAACAACGCTGCCTCTTCAATGATGGGTGTGCGTATCTCCTGATAGCCATAGACATCGAATATCTTGCGCGCTTTGGACTCTATCTCCTGCCAAAGCTTTACATCCTGAGGCAGTATGTCTTGTGTCCCTTTTAATCTTTTTATACTCATATTTTCATCTATTTCCAAACAATGAACAATGAACTATCAATTATGAACTACAAAACCCGCTGCTTCATGACAAGGCCAGGCTTAAATGTAACCACCTTTTTAGGCGGCACTGGCACGGTTTCTCCTGTACGCGGATTCCTGCCTATGCGGCCCTTGCGCTCTTTAACTTTAAATACCCCGAAATTTCTGAGCTCTAAAGTCTCCCCTTTTGAGAGTGCCTCTATCATGGCATCTATTGTCTTCTGTACCACCTCTTTTACCACTATCTGCTTTATCCCTGTCTCATCCGCAATCTTAACCGCAATGTCTTTTTTTGTCATCTCTTGCTCCTTATTTTACGCCAGTAAGAACATGTATAAAAAACAGTATAACCATAATAAAAACAGCTATAATGACCACATAAATTATGAATTTACCACCCGCTGACAATATTTGTCTCAAGCTTATCTTGCCCTTTTCCGCGACAGTATCCCTTTGCGCCTCAAGGTGTCCAAGCAGCCTGTTTAATGATATATAAGACTGGTGCCAGTCATTGCCTATCTTGCGCAAAGACTCTTCTGAAAGCGTTGATATGGACCTTAGAGACAAAATCTGATTTATCACATCGTAGGTGCGGTCTATTGTGGCCCTTTCTATCGATAAGGAATCGACGAGTGTCTGAAACTTACGGGCAACTATAGACTTCGTCTCCAAGAAAAGGTCTTCCTCTTCTTCGGTAATAGTGGTCTTTCCCATCGACTCTTTGTATATCTGATTAAACTTCTTCCATAGCTCTATAAACTCTTTAGTCTTAGTAATAGCCTCTCTGGAATTTTGCACGTTTAAACTCCTTTTATTTTGCGTAACTTATTTGCTTACTTTAACATATAATAATTAGGGTGTCAATAGTATTCAAGGTATCATCACACCCAGACACTTACAGCGCCATCTCCAATAAGCGCTTCTATTTCTGTAATAAGTGTGTCTGTGGGGAGCACTGACAGGTCTTTGCCTGCAGCCATCTGAACCTTTTTCTTGTCAGGGGTTGTAAAATTGATATATACGGGCGTTTGACCCCTGTGCTTTTTTAAGATATCATTGAGCTTTGAAAGCGTTTCCTTTTCAAGGGCTGTTGTAATGAGTTCAATAGACAGCGCTTGTGTATATTTGTTTCGCGCCGCTTCAAGCGGCAGTATCTCCTCTGCCATAATCTTTGGGGTATCCTCTCTAAGGTTCACCCTGCCTTTGATAAAAACGATGGCATCTTCAGCGATATTTTTTTCCGCGTCTTTAAATGTCCTCGGAAAAACAAGCACCTCAACAGTGCCTTTTAAGTCCTCTAATCGCAATATTGCCATCTTCTCATTGTTTCGTTTTGTAAACGTATATTTTGCCTTTGTGATTATACCTCCAATAGAGGCCTCATCCCCATCATGAAGCTGGCCCAATGTCTGGGTAGTTGATGACGCGTACAGCTTAAGGGACTTTTCATATCTTGCCAAGGGGTGGCTTGATATATAGAACCCGAGAAGCTCCTTTTCAAAGGCAAGAAGCTGCGACTCCGGCCACTCCTTTATCTGGGGCACCTGCTGAAAATGCGCCTTGAACTTATCATCAGCCTCGAAATCATCGAAAAGTGAAAACTGCCCGTTAAGCCTGTCTTTCTGTAAAACCCCGGCAACATCCAGGGCATGGTCAAGCATTGTCGTCATCTGAGAACGGTGAAACTTGAAACTGTCCATAGCGCCGCATTTTATAAGGCTTTCCGTAACCTTTCTGTTTACAAGACGCAGGTCCACATGTTCTGTAAAATCGTAAAGACTGCTGAAATGACCGTGCTTTTTTCTGGCAGTTACAATTGAGTCTATGGCGCCTTCCCCTACATTTTTAACAGCCGCCAAACCAAAGCGTATGCTATTATTAACAACGGTAAAATTGGCAAAGCTTTCATTTACTTCAGGCGGCAGTATGCTTATCCCCATCCTGCGGCATTCTTCTATATACTGGGCTACCTTGTCTGTATTGTCGCGCTCGCTTGTCAGAAGGGCTGCCATAAACTCAACCGGAAAATGCGCCTTAAGATAAGCTGTCCTGAATGATATCAAGGCGTATGCCGTTGAATGGCTTTTGTTGAAACCATAATTTGAAAAATACTCGATAAGATTAAATACCTTATCCGCTACTCTCTTGTCTATTTTATTTTTTTCGCATCCATCAACAAACTGTTTGCGCTGCTGCTGTATTACCTCAGGGTCCTTTTTGCTTATAGCCCTTCTTAAAAGATCCGCGTGGCTTAAGCTGAATCCGGCAAGCTTATTTACTATCTGCATTACCTGTTCCTGATAGAGGATAATCCCATGCGTGTCTTTAAGAATCGGCTCAAGCAATGGATGATCGTATTTTACCCTTAGGCGCCCGTGCTTTCTATTTATAAAATCATCCACCATACCGCTTCCTATCGGCCCCGGCCTGTACAAAGCCAGCAGCGCTATGATATCCTCAAACGCAGCGGGCTTAAGTTTTCTCAGGATATCCCTCATGCCGCGGCTTTCAACCTGAAATACGCCCGATGACTCTGCCTGCTGAAGAAGTTTGTAGGTTTTTTTATCATCAAGCGGGATATTTTTTATGTCGACATCTTTTGACTGGGTGCGTTTTATTATCTTGACAGCCTGATCTATCACTGTAAGCGTCTTAAGGCCCAAGAAATCCATCTTAAGAAGGCCTATCTTTTCAAGCGAACCCATAGGATAACCCGTTGATATCTGATCGTCGCTGGTCTTAAATAAGGGTATGTAGTTTGAAAGGCCTTTTTCACTTATTACAACGCCTGCCGCGTGAGTAGATGCATGCCGTGTTACACCCTCAAGAACGCTTGCTGTATCTATAAGCTCGGTCACGCGCTTATCAGTTTTGTACATCTGCATAAGCTCAGGCTCCTGCCTCAGGGCCTGCTCAATTGTAATATTAAGGTCATTGGGCACAAGTTTGGCTATGCGGTCTGCGTCAGAATAGGTAAAACTCATAACCCGCGCGACATCTCTTATCGCGGCCTTTGCCATCATGGTACCGAATGTTATAATCTGGGCAACGTTTTCAGCTCCGTATTTATGCCTTACATAATCTATAACCTCGTCCCTTCTCTCGTAGCAGAAATCTATGTCTATATCGGGCAGGCTTATTCTTTCCGGGTTTAAAAATCTCTCGAAAAGCAGGTTGTATTTTAAGGGGTCAAGGTCTGTTATGCCAAGACAGTAGCTTATTACGCTTCCTGCGGCGCTTCCACGCCCAGGCCCTACGGGAATATTATTCTCTTTCGCGTAACGAATAAAATCCCATACAATCAAAAAGTAACTTATAAAACCACTGTCCGCGATAACCTTGAGCTCGCTTTCAACCCTTTCCCGTATGGAAATATCAATATCAGGATATCTATGCTTAAGGCCTTCATCTACAAGCTCCTGCAAATAGCCTTCTCTAGTCTTGCCTTCAGGCGGACTAAACCGGGGCAGATGAGTACTCTTAAAATCAAGCTCGAGATTACATTTTTGGGCAATCTCAACGGTATTGCTTAATGCCTCGGGCACGTCCCTGAATAGCCGCGCCATCTCATCCGCTGTCTTAAGGTAAAATTCATCTGTCTGCATCCTCATTCGGTTAGGGTCATCCAATGTAGTCTGAGTCTGTATGGCGAGCAATGCCTCTTGAGCCTTGGCATGCTGGCGTTGAAGATAATGGCAGTCATTAGTAGCGACCAGGCCTATGCCTAAGTCCTTACCCATTTCAATAAGCGCGGTATTGACTTTTTTTTGTTCAGGTATACCGTGATCCATCATCTCAAGGTAAAAGTTACCCTTGCCAAAAAGCTCGTCGAATTCTCCTGCTACGCGATACGCCTGATCCTGCTGGTTTGATAATATAAGATGAGGTATCTCGCCCTTTAAACATGCGCTAAGGCAAACGAGGCCTTTGGAATAGGCACTTAGTATTTCTCTGTCAATGCGCGGCCTATAATAAAACCCTTCGAGATACCCTATGCTGACAAGCTTCATCAGGTTATGATAACCCTGTTCATCTTTTGCAAGCAGTACCAGGTGATAGGCAGCATCCTGTATGCCATGGCTGGATTTATCGAATCTGCTTGCAGGCGCCATATACATCTCACATCCTATAATCGGCTTGATATTCGCCTGCTTACAAAGCAGATAAAATTCAATAGCTCCGAACATATTACCGTGATCTGTTATTGCGACGGAGGGCATATTATAAAGCTGGGCAAGCTTGATAAGCTCTGTTAAAAGTGATGCCCCGTCAAGTAGGCTATACTGGGTATGGTTATGAAGATGTACGAACTCTGAATTTTTCATGGGATACTAAATATTATACTATGGCAGGACTTTTGTCAAGCCCCGTTTCTCAAGCACTGCCTGCCGGCAGGCGGGCGTGCTTGAGAAACGGGCTTAATATCAAGCGGATTTTAATGTTTTTTGTTGGGAGCGTAAAAAACCTTCAGTTTCATGAGCTATAGGAACCAGCGGCTCCAAATCAATTTCAATTTCTTTTAATCCTAAGAAGTTTGTGCCTTTCTCAAGGTTTACATACAGAGACTGCGGCATATCAAAATTCAAAACACTCAGTGCAGCTGTCTCTTGCCATGCCTCAGACACGCCAACCAATATCAGCACCAAAAATAAAACTACCGGAATGATCTTTCCCCACCTCATAGAACACCCCTTTCTTTTCTTGATATCAGCTTACTCCTAAGATCATATCATGTCAAGAAAAATTGGGACAGCGACCATTTTCATTTAAACAAGAAAATAATCGCTGTCCCAATTTTTTTTACTTTCCCATGCCAATACGCTGGGCCTGCTGAAAAACCTTTCCTTCTGTCTGTATAGAAGGCGCTATAATTATTTCAACCAGGTTCATCTCTTTTATGTTGCGCGCACCGAGATTTCCCATTGATGTCATAAGAGCGCCCATAAGATTCTGTGAACCATCATCAAGCCTAGCTGGCCCGTATAAAATCTCTTTTAATGTGCCTGTTGTGCCAACATGTATCCTCGTTCCGCGCGGTAGATTAGCGTGAGGAGTTGCCATCCCCCAATGATACCCTCTTCCAGGGGCTTCTTTTGCCCTTGCAAATGCAGAGCCAACCATTACAGCATTCGCCCCTGACGCGAATGCCTTGCATATCTCACCGCCACGCGACATGCCGCCATCTGTTATAATTGAGATGTATCTTCCTTTTCGCTTAAAATAATAATCTCGTGCAGCTGCACAATCTGCTGTTGCCGTAACCTGAGGGACCCCTATGCCTAGAACTCCACGGGTAGTGCACGCGGCCCCTGGGCCAATTCCAACAAGCAGGCCGTCTATGCCCGTATCCATAAGCTCTAGCGCCGTCTTATAGCTGCAGGTGTTACCAACAATAATAGGCAGTTTCACCTTTTTGCATAATTTTTTAAAATCAAGCACCTTGTACTCTCTTGTAAGATGCTTTACAGTTGTCACTGTTGATTGCACTATAAAAATATCAGCGCCAGAGGCCTGCGCGATCTCAGCAAATCGTTCAGCCCTTTGAGGTATAGCGCTTACAACAGCAGGGACATTTGCCCGCTTTATCTCTCTTATTCTTTTTTCAATGAGTTTTTCCTTAATGGGCTTGGTGTATAATGACTGGACAAGCTCGGTTGCCTTTTGAGGGCTTGCATGCGCTATCTTATCAAGCACAGAATTTGGATTATCATAACGGGTCTGGACACCCTCCAGGTTTAACACCGCAAAACCACCAAGCTTGCCAAACTCAATAGCAAACCGGACATCAACAACACCGTCCATTGCGGCCGCTATAATAGGCACCTTAAAGCTTAATTTGCCAAGCCTCCATGTTGTGTCAACCTCATTAGGATTTATAGTAACATCACCCGGCACAAGCGCTATCTCGTCAAAACCATAGCAACGCCGCGCCTTCCTGTCTTTTCCTATCCACTCACCCATTGCAGACTCCTTAATTTATATTATTCCCGCTATAATAACTAATACACTAATTTTTGTCAAGAATGTTTTTAGGAACGCTTCTTGAGCACGAGTACTTGTGCTCAAGAAGCGTTCCTAAGCTATCTTAACAAGTCATCGAGGTAATTGTTGAAGTTTTTCTCTATCCTGTCTATGCTGACCTGATAGACTTCTGTAAATGCCTTTTGCCAGGGCTTGCCCTGCTTAAGCTCCTCGAAAAGTCTTTTGATTCTGTACTTGGTATATTTCTCGACCAGATAATCAAAAAATAATCTGGATTCCAAATACGCGGCCCTGATTGCCCCCTGATCATCTTTTTTCTCAAACATACCATCAAGGGCATTGATTGAGAACTTGCCATATTTTTTTACGTAATCGGATAAAAATACCTTATCTGAAGCAGTAAAATCTGCATCAGGCTCATTAAACTGCGCAAAACCTTCATTAAGCCATATCGGAATACCGCCTCCCACGTGGATAAAAATCATAGCATGGGCATATTCATGAAATAGCACGCGCTTTAGATTGGCGTCATCTCTTGATATGTCCTGATACCTTAAGCGTATCTTGCCGTCATAGACCCCCTGCGTCCAGTGTGGTTGGGCAGTAGCGGCCTGAAATTGTTCATCATCATAAACAATAACCGGTATTACCGTATCAGAATAAAAACCGAACTGATTTCGTATGCTTCTCCTGGCATCATCTAAAATATCCAATATTGTCCCCACATAGCGAGAATCAAGTTCTTTGTCGAAACGTATCTTGAAAAAAGTTTTTCTCTCTGTGCCGAAATCCCGCTCAACAGCCTTCTCGCGCTTTAAATTCTCTATGCGCTTTTTTACGCCCTCATCCATAGGATTAAAACTAAGAGCTTTTTCCCAGTATTCTAACGCGTCTTTAAAATTATCCTGCTGATAATAAATGTTGCCTGCAAGTATATATGCATCGGGAGTACTTGGTAAAATCACGGCCGCCTCTTTTGCCGTCTTGACGGCAGATGTGTAATTTTCTTTAGCGAGTTGCACACCGGCATATTTAATTAATATATTATACATATTTGTTTTAAGCACTTCGGAATCAGGCGAAAGCTCAAGCGCCTTTTTCAGGCTCTCTTTAGCGGATTTGTAGTTCCCTGAATCGGCATTTTTTAAAGCGAGATTATTATAAAATATCGAAAGCTGCTCTTTTATGATACCGCTTTCAGGGTCAAATCGCAGGGCAGAAAGGCCATTTCTTATGGCATTTTCAAGTTCACCTTTTTGCGAATTCAAGACCGCCAGATTGTGATACGCAACACTTAAGTGCTTATAAACTGTTTTATTATAGGGGTCTGCTTTGTGGGCTGATTCAAAATAAACAATCGCCTGGACATAATCCTTATCGCGCATCCTCTCATTGCCTTTTCTTAAAAGGTCATTGGATATAGCGCCAAAGGAAACACTTACAAGACTTAAAAAAATAAGCGCAGAAAAAAAGATGGGGCGCAGTACTCTGCGCCCCATCTTTTTGTGCCTCGATTTTAAACTGAATGCGGAAGACATTACATCATCCCCATTCCACCTCCCATACCGCCGCCACCCATTGACGGCATTGATGGCTTATCTTTTTCAGGTATATCAGTTATTAATGCCTCTGTGGTAAGCAGAAGCGCTGATATGCTTGCCGCGTTCTGAAGGGCTGTCCTTGTAACCTTGGCAGGGTCTATAATACCTGCTGCCACCATGTCAACATACTCGCCCTTCTGAGCGTCATAACCGACATTCTGCTTCTCGCCCTTAACTTTCTCGACAATAACAGAGCCTTCTGCGCCTGCGTTTTCAGCGATCTTGCGTATCGGTTCTTCCAATGCTCTTTTTACAATATTGACACCGACCCTTTCATCGCCTTTTAACTTAAGCTCGTCAAGCTTTGGTATCGCCCTAAGAAGCGCAACGCCTCCCCCCGCGACAATACCTTCTTCGCTTGCCGCCCTTGTAGCATGAAGGGCATCCTCAACACGAGCCTTTTTCTCTTTCATCTCTGTCTCTGTCGCGGCGCCTACATTTATAACAGCAACGCCGCCTGCTATCTTGGCTAAGCGCTCCTGAAGTTTTTCCTTGTCATAGTCAGAGTCCGTGTCTTCTATCTGGCGCTTTATCTGATTGATTCTTCCCTTGATGTCCGACTGCTTGCCAGCGCCTTCAACTATAGTAGTGTTATCTTTGTCTATAGATATC
>Ga0268278_1000570_pt1 | contig 25002 bp, 21 predicted proteins | sample saktaG_3_FD_190135 | JGI IMG/M metagenome (GOLD analysis project Ga0268278, IMG submission 190135) | Saline water microbial communities from Sakinaw Lake, British Columbia, Canada - sak_2010_1_5_55m | ecosystem: Environmental > Aquatic > Non-marine Saline and Alkaline > Saline ...
TGCTTTGAAATTTCCCATCTTCGGAAGTGTAATATAACCCTCAAAATTAACTTCGAATTCAGTAAATTCTTTTTCATCGGGAAGTTTAATGATGAGGATGTCTCCACCAGTTATATAATATGTCCGCTCTTCAGCAGACAGGAAATCAAGGTTGCCTTCCTGGAATTGTAAGGATTTGTATTCCTCTGCGCTAATAGGGGGATTAAGTCTGTTTAAGCCGGCACTTATAAAATTTTTCTCTTTATCCAGAACATCTATGCCATTTTTTGGTAAAGGGACTTCAATCCCTCCAGCATAAAGTATGCTCGCAAATAACATTGCTATCAAGAAAGAAATCAGGTATTTTTTTGGCATCTACAGAACTCCACATTTATTTCTTGATTTAAAAAATATTTGTCAACTTATTGGTAAATTAATTACTTTCAAGAGGTTTTAAAGCAAAGAATTACAGAAAATTTAAGAACTAACTTTTGTCTTTTATGCTCAAAAATATAATTTAAGAAACATTAAATATTGTCTTTATAATTGCTTTCAGAAAATTGATATAGATTATAATATTGAAGGGGTAAAATTTTAGGGCTTTCCAGTATTGTTTTAGAGATTTTCTTGGTTCACCACGCCACGAAAGACCGTCTGCAACTTCAAAATGAATAGCACTCAACATTTGTCTTCTCATAAAGCTCAAGCAAGAGGATCTTGGGTTGTATTTATCAACGACGTAATAACGTGCTTTCATCATATTCTCTATATTTCTGCTCATTGCATCAGAACGAATGCGATGTAATGCGAGAGGTTTATCAATATATTCTATTCTGAAATGTTGAGCGATACGAACCCAAAGATCTCTATCCTCTACTCCCAGCCATGTCAAGTTTTCATCAAACATTCCAACATATTTAAGGCAGTCTTTTCTAAAAAGAACTGTCAGACAGAGAATGTGTTCTTTTCTTAAAAGAAGGTTCAACGCCATATTCTTTTTTCTCAATCTTGGTGATTGTGTAGTAAGCCCGAGTGTATTTCCTTCCTCATCAATATCAATAGCATTAGCGTGTACAAGTCCAATTTTGGGATTGTTATCAAGTATTGGGACTTCTTCGGAGAGCCTGTTCGGAAGCCACAAATCATCAGCATCCAATAAAGCAATGTATCTACCCGTTGAATATTTTAGTCCAGTATTACGAGCGCAAGCAAGTCCTTTGTTCTTTTGATATACATATTTGATTTTATCCTTATATTTGTTGAGAATTATTCTTGTGTTATCTGTAGAGCCATCATCTATTACAATAATCTCATAATTTTTATATGTTTGAGCCAATACACTATCAATAGCGTTAGGTAGATATTTTGCCATATTATAGGTTGGGATGATAATACTTACTGTTAATTTCATATTATTGAAGGTATTTAACGAAGGATATTTTCTTTTATTTAAAAGAAACAGAATAACATTTAATTTGTTTGAAGCAGTTTTTATACTATGATTTTTTATTACATTTTTAAGTCCCTGATTCCCCATAAATTTTCTTGTTTTTTCATGATTCAGTAAATTTAAAATTGCATCACCAATTTCATTTACATCATTACCATCAATTCGCAATCCGGTAATTTTATCTTTTATGGCATCTTTTGTACCTCCGGCAATACCTCCAATTACGGGTGTGCCGCAAGCGTTCGCTTCCAGAAAGACTATTCCAAAACCTTCCGTATCACCATGAATTTCCCTATTAGCCATAATAAAAACATCAGCAGCACCATACAATTCTCTGATTCTTTTATCGTCTACAAAACCAATAAAATCAACATGATTTTCCAAATTTAATTGTTTGCAAAGGGCTTGGAGGTTTTCTTTTTCTTTTCCTTCTCCACCAATAATATATTTCCAATTGTTTGGCAGTTCCCCATTTCGCTGTTTTCTATTTAGTGCCAGAAGGACTTTGTCTACACCTTTTCTGGGAACTAATCGGGCAATTGTTAATAGAATGATCTTATCTGACCACGATAATTCGTTTCTTATTTTTTCCCGATTTTTTAAAGGATAGAATATTTTAGTGTCAATGAAGTTTGGTAGGATTAATATTTTATTTGGTTTTACATTAGAAAACTTTCTGATTACTTCTTTCGTGAAAGAACTGGGGACAATATTCAAATTAGCTTTATTAATAGCTATTTTCTGGTATCGTTTTAAAAAATTTACAAACCCACCTCTTTTAGTTTCTTGAGTGATTTCTTCTCCATGAATATAATTTATTATTGTTATTTTATTAGAAACAATTTGAATGAGCCAACCACAATTAAATGTATCTCCACAAATAATGATATCGGGTTTAATGCCTTTGATGATTTTATAAAATTGTATAATAGAAGAAAAAACGAAAAAGATAATCTCAAAAATGTACAGTATTCTGTTTGATGAAGTGAAATGTAGAATAAGCTTTTTCATTCTTGTCATTGAATAATTAAATTTTTTATAGGAAGTATTATCAAAGTTAGTAATTTTATTTTGTTCTACCCCTTGACTTTCTGACAAGATAGCAATATTAAAATTTTGCAATGATCTCATTAGATCATGATAAATTTTTACTGCCCCACCGTAATTGCGAGGGTAGAAATATGGAGCGATTAAAAGTAATTTGGGTTGCTCTTGCTTCTTCATCATTTTTTATTTAAAGTTTCATCAAGAATAGCAGCTAATTTTTTTGTTAGATTTTTCCGGTCATATTTTTTTATAGCTTCATAATTCGGTTCAATTTTTAATTGATTGTTTTCCCATTTATGATATAAAGCTAGAATGGCATTTTTAATTCCTTCAACATCATTTGGATATACACAGATTCCTGTATTTGTTTCCATTATCAAATCTCTCGCTGCTCCATCCGGAACTAATGCTAATATTGGTCGTCCTGAGATAATGTATTCAAATATTTTTCCGGGTATCACAACTTCAGTATTTCTTTTACTTCCTTTAATAAGTAACAAAAGATCAGCTGACCGTTGGATTTTTAACAACTTTTTGTAATTGACCCAATCCTTAAAAATAAAATTTTTTTGCATAGCAAAACTAATAATAGTATTTTCCATTTCTGTTTTTTCTTCATAATCAATATTACCAATAAAAAACACTCTTAAATTGTTCTTTAATTCCCGATATTGATTTAATAGTTGTCCTATGGCCATTAAAAGATTCGATTTTGAATATTTCATGATATTACCAGTATAAACAAGAGAAAAATTTATTTTTTTAATATACTTCTTATTAACTAAATTGCATTCACTGTCATACCCATTAGTGATTACATGAATTTTACTAAAAGTAATATGTTTAAAATTATATAACATAAATCTTGCAGCAGGCTTTGAAGTAACAATAATTTTATCACTTTTTCGTAAAATATTTTTTTCAATGTATTTTTCTACATTTGCTCTATATTTATTTTTCCAAAGATGTAAATGATCATCACTCCAAAGGTCTCTATAGTCAGCAATCCACGATTTTTTTGTTAATATTTTTAAAATGAATCCGAATATATGCATCGAATTAGCTGGCGAACAAGAATATATCATATCAATATTTTTGTTTTCAATAATTCTAATGGATTTAAATAACATAAATGGTAACCATATAATATGATAATCTGGAATATATAAGTATTTCACAGATAAATTATGTATTGTATTAATAAAGTTTATAAAGATGTGTTTAAAGAAAGATTCATTAAGAGATTTTTTATTTGTTTTAAGCCCTTCATTTTTTTTATTTAATTCACTATGTTTATTTTTTGCAAAAGAATCAGATAGTTTTTTTACCAAAACTGGTAAACCAATTGGCATAAATGCCCGATATACTTTTAAATGTTTTGGGATTTCATTTAGTGTTTTTATATCTTTAACCCACAAATAGTTAGGTGTAGGAGCTAAAACAATGGGCTTCCAACCAAATTTAGGCAGATATTTAGCTGTTTGAATTACTCGAAGTCTGCCAACATATTTATATGGAGGAAAAGCGTTTGTGATTATTAATATTTTTTTCATTAGGTTTCCTTTATAATCAACTGTAGGTGTTAGGGTGAAATAATGTCTGCCAATAATTGTTGAAAATAATTTTTTTCATCTTTTTTAAATCCTAAAAAGAATATTAATATTACAAAATAAATTGTTTGTATAATCGCTAAAATTGCAATTGCTGTATAAGATGCAGCAAGATATTGATTAGCGAATAGAAAAAATATACCAAGAATTAAACTTGGCAATCCCAAATTGATAGTCATTGAAAAAAAATATTTTTTTATACTACTTTCTAAGATTTTATTGACATATATCGGTTGGATTATTAATGAAAAAATTAACATAGGAATAGTCGTTCCCAATGCTATTCCTATCAATCCATATTTTCTTACCAGAATCAAACTAATTAAAACGTTCAATATGCCCTCAATAAAATTTGAATAGGCATAAAATTTGTTTTTTGAGATTCCATACAATACCTTCACTGAGGTATGTTGCGCAAGGTTGATTATTGCAGATAGGGTTAAAATGACAAGTATCGGATAAGAATCTAAATAGTTTGCTCCCATCCATTTTTCAATAAAACTTTTTCCATAAAAAATAATTGAAAATCCAATAAAAATGCTTAAATAAGTATTGATCTTGGTTGTGAGTAAAAATTTGTTTCTAATAGAGTCATAATCTTCCAAACCATCTTGTTGACTTACATAATTTTGGAAAACACTAATAATGGTTTCGATAAAAAGTATAAAGTATCCAATTAGACTCAAAGCAATATTATAATGCGTTACAGCAGTAAGCCCGATGTAAATAGTTATAATTATAGTATCAACCTTGAAACGTAGTTTTTCCGCAATTTGTGCAATAAATGTATAGATTGAATATCTAAACAAAGTTCTAACTCTATTTTTCCTAAAATATTTTAATGAAATAAATATATTTTTATATTTAATGCTTTTATAGAAATAAAGGAAGATCATTCGTCCTAAATTGCACAATATATATATCCAGGCTACAGACAAAAGTCCATATCCCGATTTAATAAAAAGAAATATTAGGGAATTTTTTATAATAAGTAGAATAATATTAACGTATTCAACTATTTTATATTGCATGTGGGAATTAAGTATTGCTCTAAAAACACTAAAAGGTGGGGCCAAGGCAGTGCTTATTCCAAAGATAATTATCAAATATTTGAATAATTGTAGATCAGCAGGGATTTTGACGATAGCTGAACTGCAACAATATAATATAAATGTTGCAATTATCATAAGGACGGATATAAATATATATATAAAAAAAGATGTACTACTTATAATAGACATTTCCTCAATGTCCTCACGTCCAACAGCACGAGATAAGTATCTGCCTACTGCACTGCTGAAACCCAATCTAAGAAGCGTGTAGTAATCTACAAAAATCATTATCAATAACCATAAACCGTATGTTTTATCCCCAAAATTATGAACTAAAAAGGGAAGCATGAAAAAGGATATTATAATTTGCAAAAAAACTGTAAAAGTTCTTAAAAATGAACCTTGTAGCAGTTTTTTGCCGCGATTCTTTAGTGCTGATTCCATGTGTTGTATTATTGAATAATAGTATTGTTATCGACTATAGTTATCATTCTGTTTTTTTAATTGTGAAAGTAATATTTTAGGTAGAATGGAAGATATTAAACCTTTTATGGCCTTAATGTTTAGAAAAAATCTAAGTGAAAGCGTAAATTGAGTAAGAGCTTTTAAATTCTTTTTGTGCTCTAGATACATATACCCAAATTTAAAATACATATCAGACATTCTTTTCATGATCAGTTGCCTGTGCATATTATTAAAAGCAGAATGAACAGAAATAAATTTTTTCAACGTTTCGATGTCAATCCTTGTATTTAATTCATAATCCCGTTTACTCAAACTTCTAGCCCATACCCGACGCTTTAATAATTTTTCTCTAACCACACCTGCTGTATAATATTTTGCTAATCGGAGGAAGAATTCAAAATCTTCACCAACTTGGAGGTTTTCATTAAAGAGACCTACCTTTTGAATGCATGATCTTTTGATAATTATTGCGGAAGTGATAAGAAAAAAATCCATGAAGAAATCTAATAAAATATTTCCTTCAACCAATTTGACTTTACGTATATAATCTTTAATTATGTTCCCGCTTTTATCAATAAAATAGTTATCACAATAAACGAATCCAATATCGGGGTTTTTCTTGTATATTAATAACTGCTTTTCAAGTTTTTCAGGCAGCCAGATATCATCTGCATCCAAGAAAGCTATATATTCATTGGATGATCTTTTAATCCCTGTATTACGAGCAGCAGCAGGTCCTTGTTGGTGTTGATAATAATAGTTAATTTTACCTGGATATAAATTACGAAATCTATAGACAGTATCCTTTGCATCATCAGTTGAGCCATCATCAATAATTATAATATGTAGGTTTTGATGAGTTTGACGTATGACGCTTTCTATTGCCTTTGCAATAAAAATACAATTATGTGTAGGTATTATCACATCAACATTTGGCATATAGGTAAACCTTAGTATGCTTGTTAATATGTCAATATTATAAAAAATTTTTTCATGCATACCCCCAAATTTTTCATCAACATGTCAACTCCATTTGTAGGTTATTTGGCATACCCCCCAAAAATATCAGTTCCATGGTAATTCCAGCTGGAGATGAAGAGATTTAGGATTTTTGTAAAAGATTTTACGATATTTTTTCATGAACTGGAAGCAATAAGAGAGTACAAGCGAGAGTCTGTAATAATTAACTAATCTTTCCGACGCGTAAGTCCTTATAAAATAAGGCATGTTTTTTCATGAAATGCTTGGAACTTACTTATTTAAAGGTTTTTACGCGGATTTCCTAAAACTATGATTATCTGATTCGGTAATTTTATTTAAAAACACTTCTCGTTCGAAGAATTCCTGAAGTAATTTGTCGATATTTTTTCTCAGGTCATACAAATTAGAGTAACCAAGTTCAATCGCATAATCCACAAAATCTTTAGCGTATTGTATAAACATCATTTCAACAAATGTATTCAGACACAAATCAAATAACTACCGGTAAAACTGAGCTACAATCTGTCCCATGGGTTTATAGCTGTTCTGCTCTTTTCGATAACAAAACATAGTGTAGAATACATAGCGAATGGTTAAGTCGGCGATCATTGCCGCATAATTGGAAGACTTACTTTGATCATCTGGATTACGATATCGGTTTTCTTTTTCTTGCCGAAACGTACTCGTTGCTCTGTGTGAGTTCCACTATGGTAGTTTACTCTCCTGGAATGTTTTGAACGTTTCTTGCCAATTTTCAACTCGATTTCAATTGGTATTGCCGTTCTACCATTAGGCCATGCTGCTGTTATATTCTGATAGCCTTTGAAATATTTATTTTTACTGTGATCATAAAACCAACTGATATTTCGTGTTTTATGACCGATTTTTACTTTGCCGGTATCGTCAAAGATCAGAGAACAATCAGCAGATCGAGATGCCGAGCAAGGTTGATAAAAACGTCTCGTAATGCGATTTGTTAAGCATATCGTTGATAGGTGTTTTGAGATTTGATATTTGATTTTTAACTATCCCACTAAAAATCGAGTTGCTGTTCTCAAGGATAATAACCAGAAAGATAAAAAGCATCTCGGATATTTTGTGATCTTTCTGTTTTACTATTTTACTCTGTGATAAGATTGATTTCAAATTGAATGTTTTAAATAAATCGAAAACATTTTTCGATCCTACACTTGACAGCTTTACCTGATTATAATGTTTTAACATACATAACCTCGTTTTATTATTGTTTAAGTTATAGGCATAACTTACGGGACAATAATAATTTTCGGAGTTTTTCTGTAAAGTGTTTCTTTATGCTATCTGCCTGTCTTTCAATAGGTTAACTCAAGTCGGAAAGATTAGTAAATAATCTTGGTTTATTGACAATTTTATGTAATTTTTTAAAAAGAGTCTCATGAGAAATATTAAAAAGTTTTCAAAAAAATACTTATGTAAAGTCAAATTAGTTTTTTTGCATATAAAAAATTGCATCATAATATCCTGCTTTCGAGCACTGCACCCAAAGCAAATATTATTTTTTTCGTTTGCTCAAGATTGGGAACAAGTATAGTGTTAAACATATTTAACAGGGATTGTTTTACAAAAATTTATGACGAAGGATGTTCCCCAATAACTACATGGGATAATAAAAATCATATCAGATTTAATCCATTACCAATTAGTGATAAAATATTGCTGATTTTTAGATATGAATATTCTTATCTTGAAGAACGAATAGCTTATAGCCTTAAAATCTTTGTACAGAACAAAATCAATTGAATTTTAAAAAGGAAACACTGATATTATGTTAAAAAATAAAAACTCACATACTAGTAGATACTTATTAGGTTTAATATCCATATCAATTATTATTCGCATAGTAATTTATATTTTTGTTGAACCTCAGATTACAGCAGATTCCCATTCATATTTTAAGCTAGCAGAATTTATTAAAGAAATAAATTTATCAAATTATTGTGGTTTAAGAGCACCTGGGTATCCGTTTTTAATTATTCTTGCCAGTTTTAATAATAACATAATTATGTTATTTCAGCTGATATTAGGGTTACTCATATCAGTAAACCTTTTTGTAATTATATACAAACTAACACAGAATAATATTTTTGCATTTATTAGTGGTATTTTGTATATTATTTGTTATCCTTTTTTGATATGGGAAACAGCAATATTGACCGAAACCCTTTCAGTTTTTTTTATTTCGAGTATTTTCCTATTGTTATTAAAAGTTTTTGAAGAACCTAATAAAATTATTTTTTCTTTATTATTGGGTTTATGTGCAAGTTTGTTAGCATTAACCAAACCACAATTTATTATAATAATTTTTATTTTATTTTTCTTTTTACTAATATATTTAGAAAGACAAAAAATATTAATAAAAAAAATAATTAGAAGTTTATTATGCTTTATTTTACCTGTAATAATTTTGTTAGGTGGTTGGTGTTTAATTAATTTACATTATCATGACACTTTTAGTTTAAGTACAGCTACTGGTTTGCATCTATCACAACAAATACGTAATTTTATTGGGGATGCACCGGATAAATACGATTATTATAAAAAAATGTATATTGAACAAAGAAAAAAAGAGATATTAGGAAAAGGAGATCATTATAATACTATTTGGCATATAGAAAAAGAAATGAGAGAAAGGGATAGTCTATCATTTGCTCAATTATCAAAAATATTCCAACAAATGTTTATTGAAACCGTTATGCTACAACCCAATAAGTATTTAAAAAACGTGTTTCATAGCTGGATTTTTTTCTGGGATCAAGATATATGGAGCGATTTTGAATTTATTCCTCATTTTTTTTACGAGTATTTTGAAAAATATTTATTTTTTCTTATTCAATTTATATTTTTTCTTTTTCCAATACTGTATTTCTTCCAAAAAAAGAAAATAGATTTATCTATAATGGATAAATTCTTTTTTCTAATTTTATACATATCCGCAATAAGTTCATCCGTTATTCATGCATTAATAGAAAGTCCAAGTCCAAGATTATCTGTTCCAACCGATATATTGATAATTGTTGCTGCAATATATGCATTATATACTGAGATAAAGATTAAAATATTTATTAAAATCGTTGACTAAAAAGGGACGAATTTTCAAGTGAATAATGCAGATGGGAAATTGAAATATTTTTCAAGATTTGTGCTAAACCTATATTGTTGTATGTGTGTTTTTTTTAATGATAGAAATTTTGAGACTCTACCCTTTACACACTCTTCGTTTGAACAATTTTTCTTTCACAACACCGGCAGGATAGCGTTGAGCGAGCCGAAGAAAGAACTCAATATCTTCACCAACCTGAAGATTCTCATCAAAGAGCCCGGTTTTTTGCAAGCACGACCTTCTAAGCATAATACCGGACGTAATAAGAAAAAAATCCATGAAGAAATCTAATAAAATATCTCCTTCGACAAATTTAACTTTACGGACATAACTGTTAATGATAGTCTCGCTTTTATCAATGAAATAATTATCACAGGAAACAAATTCGATGTCAGGGTTATTTTTAAATTATAATAACTGCTTTTCAAGTTTCTCAGGCAACCAGACGTCATCTGCATCCAAAAAGGCAATATATTCATTGGAGGATTTTATGACCCTGTATTACGAGCAGAAGAGCCCCCTCGTTCTCACGATAGACATTTTTCACTTTTGCATGATAATTTTCTGTAATATCTCTCGTTTTATAATGCTCCCCCAAATTCGGACAGTAGCATAAGGTGAAAAAATGGCAGTAAAATGCTTTTCTCAGAAAATTTATCTTTTCAATTATTTTGGATTTACTAGAAAAATTTTCAGAGAAAGAATGTGAAAGGAGCATAAAATATGCGCAAGAAATATTCGTCCGAATTTAAAGCGAGAGTAGCTTTAGAAGCAGTTAGGGGGGAGATGGCTTTGTCAGAACTATCTCAGAAGTTTGAACTACATCTAAACATGATATCAAATTGGAAATCTCGATTTCTTAAAGAAGTTCCCAAAATATTTACAGATAAGCGCCGAAAATTGAATAACAACAAAGAAGTACACGTCGATGATCTCTACAAGCAGATTGGGGTACTCCAGGTAGAGAAGGAGTTTTTGCGAAAAAAGTACATACAAATATTCGGGAAAGAGCCGGACTTGTAGAGCGTAACAATGACTCCCTATCAATCAGTCAACAATGTGAATTATTGGGAGTAAATAGAAGCAGTGTGTATTATCAAAAAACAGAGAAGAAAAATGAACGAAAATTGGAAGATGCAATCATGTCGATTTATCTAAAGCGGCCATTCTACGGTTATCGCAGAATAACAGAAGAGTTGAAGCGAAATGGCCATCAGATCAATCGCAAACCAGTTAGGCGTATAATGCATAACTTAAACATACGAGCAATTTATCCCAAGCTCAATCTTAGTATTCCTAATACACAACATGAAAAGTATCCTTATCTTCTATCGGGCATGGCTATTGATCATGTGAATCAGGTATGGGCTAGTGATATTACTTATCTTCGTCTAAAGCGCGGAGTTGTTTATCTCACAGCCATAACTGATATTTTTAGTCTTAAAATGTTGAGCTGGAAAATCAGCAACACTTTGGATCGCAGCTTTTGTGTAGAAGCATTGAATGAAGCTATCAGTAAATACGGGAGACCTGAAATCTTCAACACCGATCAGGGAAGTCAGTTTACCAGTATTGAATTTACAAAGGTCTTATTGGATAATCTGTAAGAAAACTTAGCGTTGTTTACATATTTATAGAGGAGCGTAGGATGAAGACGGATTTGAAAGATTCAATATATTTGGTAAATACATCTGAAACATATTTGGCTCATATATCTTATTTTTTATCATGTAAAACTCCCAGATTCTCGTCCATTTCTGTGACTTTTTTGGGAGTTTTGTACCCGCTTAAATCCCCGCTGTCAACTTATTCTACTACATCTGATATGTTTTTCAGGGTGGATTAAGATAGCTCAGCGTTTCACAAAAGTGCGAAGGCCACGAACAAACGGAAAGGCAGAGAGAGTCATTCGAACACTCATGGAGATGTGGCATGATAAGATAGAATTTAAATCATCAGCTCATAGAAAAAATGAATTGAAGCGATTTATAAATTATTATAATTTAGTCAAACCTCATAAAAGTATTGACGGCTTGACTCCAATGGAGAAATTAATATCCTATTTCTTCCCTAAAAGTGTAAACAACGCGTGAAATTCTTACAACTTATATAAGAAACACCATCAGGATTGATCAGATACTGATAATGAGGAACTAAAAAGATTGCTAATATAACATAAAAAACAATGCTTTGGATTAGTCTATTACTAAAAAGACGTATCCAATGATTTATGCTCAGTATATTGTTTTTCCGCATTAACCGTGCCAAAAATTATTTTTAATTTTTTTCTTGGGTGATTGTAGGTTTGGATAGGAATTATTTAAAAAAAATAAAATGGTAAGGAATATCAAGTTTATGATTAAGCCAATGAAGTACTGCGTTTTTAGAGAATCAAAGTCAATTTTTATTTTCATGATACGACTTTTCGACATTTACTTCCCATATATTTTTCTTTGACTTAATCCCATTTACAATATTATCAACAGCAACCATGGCTGTTAGCATTGAATGATCCTGATTATTATACCGATGCATTCCATTTCTTCCTATTAAGAAAAGATTATCAAATTTATCTACAAAATTCTGTAAAACACCAAACTGATTATAGGTGCCAAAATACGCAGGATAGGTTTTTGGCATCTTTATTACAGTAGAGTCTAATACCTCCCCTTTTTCGATTATATCAATTTTCATCAATTCATTTATTGCTAACTCAACAAGCTTATTGTCAGGTTTATTCCATAAATCATCATTTTCATCACAAAAATATTCTAATCCGATCCAGATAGTATCCAAATCTTTCACCATGTAAGGACTCCAGTTGTTAAATATCTGTAACCTGCCAACCTTAACATCTCTTTCTTGAATGTATATCCAATTATCTGGTATATTATTATTAATGGTTTTGATTTTAGTCTTGTTCTGAATTTTAAGCTTATTTAGAAGTAGCCCAACAGTAATAAAGTTCCTGTACATCAAACCATCTGCAATTTTTACTATTTCGTTTGGTACTTTTGGGGAGATCGAATGTATTAACTCATCAACCGGCATCGTAGAAAAAACATAATTCCCATTCTGTTTTTTCTCTTGTTCAGTATTACAATCTTTGATTGTTACTTCTTGGATTTTGCAATTACTATAACTAATTTTAACTATTTCATGATTCAAATATATTTCTCCTCCTTTTTTTTTGATTATTTCGCTCAATTCTTCCCATAATTGACCTGGACCATATTTAGGATACATAAATTGTTCAATTAAACTTGTTTCAGTATTTTTTTGACTAATTGATTTATTGTTGCTAAAGAGATTTTTGAATGAGTGAATAATCGCTTTTGTTATTGACAATCCTTTGATACGTTGTGCTCCCCATTCCGGATTGATCTCATCACATTGTTTTCCCCATACTTTGTAAGTATAATCTTCAAAGAAAGTTTTATAAAGCTCTTTTCCGAACCTATTAATAAAAAAGTCTTCCAGATTTTTCTCGTATTTTATTTTGAAGATTTGTGAAATGAAATAGCTATAGCCAATTTTAATAATTCTAATAAAACCTAGGTTTTTTAAAGTATTAAAGTTTAGGGTTATTGGATAATTAAAAAATTTTCTTAAGAAGAAAATACGTGAAAGTCTATTACGAATAAGCATTACATTATCTTCATTCTCTGGATCTTGAGCATTCTCATTCTCAGAAAGATTCATATTACGCCCAAGTATTATGTCATCAAGTGAAGGTTTACCTTGTAGTGGTAATATTGTTTTCCAGAAATTCATCACCCTGTCTGATTTTGAAAAGAATCTATGTCCACCAATATCAATTCTATTTCCTTTATAATTTACCGTTTTGGATATACCACCAATATCAGAAGTTTTTTCAAAAATAATAGGTTTAATATTTGTTTTTTCTAAAAGTTCGTAAGCAGCCGTAAGACCAGCTGGTCCTGCACCAATTATAACAGCGATATTTTCTTTCATAATAGTTCCTATTTGAATAAAGTAAATTTTCTTATAATAAAGTTCCAAAAAAATATTATGACGGTAGATAATATTTTCGAAAATAAATAATGTATTGCGACTATTTCTGTAAAAAACCAAATTAATAAACCGTTTAAAATTAGTCCGAAAATCCCAATCGCAGAAAAGATGATGAATTCTATCTTTTTATTTTTTATTGTATGTTTTCGAAAAACCCAAATGATACTTAATATATAATTGACCGTTAAGCCAACTAAAAAAGCTATCGTCGCCGAAAGTAAATAATAAACCTTAAGAAATTCAGTGAGGGCAAACAATGTTCCAAAATCAAAAATGAATGCTGTACCTCCGACAAAGAAATAACGAAATATTTGTATTAAGCCATTATCAGTTTTGACTACAAATAATTTGTTGAGAATTTTAGTGATTAATTTCATTTTATTCCGATCCCCTTTTTAAAAACTGTAAAAAGAAGCACAAGATAAGATTTTTTAGGGCTTTATAATTATAATGATATTGTATCGAATTTATAAGAGGAGAATATGCTTTAAAATAATTGGACTTTTCTCTATGTGCATATCCTAATTTAAAAAACAAATCTGCTATTCTCAGATTGACTGCTTTTTTATGTGCCAAATAAAAGGATGGGTTAGTTTTAATGAAGTTTTTTAAAGTCAATATATCAACTTCCGCGTTTTTTTCATAATCCTGTTTGCTAAGACTTCCTTTCCAAACTCTGCGTTTGAACAATTTTTCTCTTACTACACCAGCCTTGAAATGTTGTGCAAGACGAAGAAAAAACTCGTAATCTTCCCCAACCTCAAGATTTTTATCAAAAACACCAGTTTTTTTTAGGCAGGATCTTTTAAATATAATACCGGATGTGATGAGAAAAAAATCCATAAAGAAATCTAATAAAATATCTCCTTCAACCAATTTAATTTTACGCATATAGTCTTTAATTATGTTCCCACCTTTATCAATAAAATAATTATCACAATAGACGAACCCGATATCTGGGTTCCTTTTGAATTCTAATAATTGCTTTTCAATTTTATCTGGCAGCCAGATGTCATCTGCATCCAAGGAGGCAATATATTCGCTGTTCGATTTTATCATTCCAGTATTCCGAGCTGCAGCTGGTCCCTGTTGATGTTGATAATAATAGTTAATTTTACCTGGATATAAATTACGAAATCTATAGACAGTATCCTTTACATCATCAGTTGAGCCATCATCAATAATTATAATATGTAGGTTTTGATAAGTTTGATGTATGATGCTTTCTATTGCCTTTGCAATAAAAATACAATTATGTGTAGGTATTATCACATCAACATTTGGCATATGAGTAAACTTTGAAAGGCACTTTAACATGTCAATATTATAAAAAAATTTATTAATATATAAAAAAATACTTTACAAATGAATATGCCTCAGAACATTTGCAGTTTGCTAATAATAAAGAAGAAGGTAATAATATGCCAGCAACATTTACACTACCGGATGGTGACACAATACTTATACCTCAAATTAAGAGGATCTCGAAGATATATGCCTATAAGATGGACATGAACCGTGGGGTTGTAAAGAGAATTGAGGATCATAAACAACCCAAGAATGTGTCTGAGCTTGTAAGCATTGAACGTTATATTGATGTTATTGATAAAAGCGATATTGCATCAGATTTTTCATATATCGGTTTTGATATTGTCCTTTTCGATAACGATGTAAAAAGAGTATTCAATGATTTCTATATTGAACTCAAACGGATGCAGGAGCATGAAGATTTCACTTACGAGCACGCAAGAGCTAAACTGCGTGATATAATACGGACTATTGTAACAGTGAAAGAGGACCTTATCACCGCAATTGAAGATTTCTATCAGACTCATGGTACACAGAGGACTTTATAAACACGAATATGAAACTTAAAGTTTCATTTATCCTGCTTTTTTTTCTTGTTTTTCTATCCATTACAGAGTCTGAGCTGCAGTCCCAAGATATACGGATTTTTTGGCAGAAAATATATGAGAATTTTAGCTCTCTAAGAATAAACAACATGATTCCGACTTCGGATAATGGGTTTATTATATCCGGAACAATCTTTGAATCTGAGAAGAATATTGATTGTTGGGTGATGAAGTTCAACCATCTTGGGAGCATCGAGTGGTACAACAAATTCGGTAGTAGTGTGCGGAATGAATGTCCGTATTCCTGTATTCAATCAAAGGATAAAGGGTACATAATTTGCGGTGTACAAAAAGACCGGCAGGATGAAAACTCAAAAGTTTGGATATTGAAAATAGATTTTCGGGGAACAAAAATCTGGGAGAAGATCTATGGGCAGGGAATTAATGATGCTGCATATACTGCGTGTCAAACCAAGGACAATGGTATTATCATAGGCGGCAAGCAATTTGTCGATGAAACACAAAAGGAAGATGCATGGATAATCAAATGCGATAGTGAGGGTGATATTATATGGGAAACCACTTATGGAGGAGTGCATAATGATGTAATTTATTCGATCATCAATACAGATGATTCCGGCTATGCTGCTTGTGGCAAAAGGACAGTTGATATTGACAGATCTGCCGATTTTTGGGTAATTAAATTAGGAGAAGAAGGCGAATTTGAATGGGATAGGTCATTTGGCGGCAGGGGTGAAGATGGCGCATCGGAAATCTTCCAAATGAATGATTTGGGCTTCACTTTTTGGGGAAATATGATCAACAAGGAGACGAATAAAAGAGATACGTGGATCGTTAAATTAAGTAAGGAAGGATATATTGAATGGGAGAAAACCATTGGAGGATTTGGTGCGGAAGTTGCCTCATCAATATTCCATACTCAAGATGACGGTTTCATGATCTGTGGAGAATCAGTTTTTTCTAGCCAGTTCAATAGTAATTTCTGGACACTTAAACTCAATAGCAATGGGGATATTGAATTCGATAACGAATTTGTAGGACCTGGACAGAAACTACTTAGTTTAACTATTCAAGTAAGAGATGGATCGTATATACTCGCCGGCTTTGAAGAACCCGAAGCATCAATTGAGAAAGATTTGTTTTTGCTAAAATTCAAAAGAGTTTTAAACGCTGAAGATTCACTCTACGCAGAAATCGCAGATTATGTAACTTCAGATTATGTCGGGGGTATGTTCTTACCATTGCGCCGTGAGAGGGAATACCATTTTGAACCAATTATCTATTTAACAGATCGAACTAAAATGATCATTAATAAAGAAGATCCTGCACAAATAACATCGATTTATAAAAACAAACACTTTGATCAGGCTTATCAGTATCAGATCCAGAGCGAGACAAAAACACTTAAGGAGTTTAATCAATCCGGCGTGTACAGAGAGATTCCCGTTATCAGATATTACGGAAGATATGGTGCTTTGTTTCCCGGGTGGTCTACACGATACTTACCCAAATACGCAGACCGATACACCGAAAGACTTCTTCCAAGGTGGTCACTGAGGTTTGAAGAACGCACATCTGGTTATAAAGAATTATATGAAACAAATCTAAAAAATGGAGCCGAAATACCTACAGATTTACAGACTACAAGATTTTCATGGCAACAACCAAGTCATTTTACGAGCAATCCTTCTTATACAACGGGTAGTAGCTATGCTTCCCCAACAAAACTAGGAAAACTATTTAATAAACCAGAATATAAAATGTCCGCCACTACACTTGTCCCAATGATCTTCCTCTGGCTGGTGATCTTAGCTGCAATTATTATGAAAATATTATTCTCAATGCGCAAATAACACTCGATGAAAAAACTGTTTCTGTTTTTCCTGCTTTTCACACGATTTTCTATGTCGATTTTAGCTCAGGAGACAATAAAAGCTGAAGAACCCATCATCGATCCGCCAACTTTTCGATCACTTGCATTCCGCTGGATAATTGAAGGAGATGAAGAACTTACAACTTTAGTGCTGGTTCAATATAGAAAAAAAGACACTAAAGACTGGAAATTTGCACTCCCATTGAGCCGAATTGATGGCGATGTGGTTGATAGAGAGCATGGTCCGTTCAAAACAGGCAACCTATTTTCTGGGAGCATTTTACAACTTGAGCCAGCAACACAATATGAAGTTCAATTAAAACTCACCAATTCTGACGGATCGTATAAGGAAAAGACAGTCGAGGTGAGTACCCGCACTCCTGAAGAAAATTTTAAACCACAAAAAGTACTGCATTTGTATCCTGAAAATTATTCCGGTGAAATGCTAAAGCCTTCGTATACAGATCTCAATGAAATACTTAGTAAATTGACTGGCGGCACGCTTGTTATCATTCATCCCGGCACCTACTATGGCACCTATGAGTTCCTTCTGAGTGGATCAAGAAATAATCCTGTTGTTCTGCGCGGCTCTCTGGAAGGTGAAGCAATATTCGACGGAAAAGGAACAGATGGTAAGATCTTTGATGTGTCAGGGAAGAGCTATATCCGTTTTGAAAATATCACAATCAGAAATGGCTTTACCGGCATCAAAGGAAATGACGCTGACGGTATTGTTGTGAAAAATTGCACAATTTTTGATGTGCATTATGGAATTATTTCGTTTACAAAGACAAGAAATTGGGTAATTGCTAATAACCATATAATGGGGCGTGTGGATGACTGGTCAGATAGAGACAGAGTAAAGGAGAAATACGGAACCTGCACAGGCGTGATAGTCGATGGCATCGGGCATGTGGTGTGTTATAATACAGTACATAATTTCTGGGATTGTGTGACGATCAGCAACCTCGAAGAGCCCGAACCCTGGTATGAACCGCACAATATGTGTATTGATTTTTACAATAACGATCTCTATAACGCTGCAGACGATTGCATCGAGACGGATTTCAGCTATTATAATGTCCGCGTGTGGAATAATAAACTCACTAATTCACATGTGGGAATCAGCACACAACCGGTATATGGTGGACCGGTTTATATTTTCAGGAATGCGATCTATAATGTGAAAATTCCTCTCAAGCTTCATAACTGGCCCTCGGGCTTGCTCATCTTCAATAATACTTGTGTCGGTTCTGAGCACGCATTCTGGTCTGACCCTATCTGGCAAAACGCCCAGATAATGAATAATCTATTCCTCGGAGCGAGTTCTTATTCGGTTGCAACCGGCTCTCCAGACGAAAGATCCATTTTGGATTACAACGGATACTACAGAATTCCCGGGCAGGAAAAGATGTTCAAATGGAGTTCGGATAACAGAGAAACTTGGTTCCGCATGTCCGATCTTAGTGAATTCTACAACAAAACAGGACATGAAGCTCATGGTCGCATGGTTGATTATAGTATTTTTAATAATATCGAAGTGCCCGTTGAGGGAACGACCTATGATCCCTCAAAGATTGACCTAAGTCTTTCAGGAAAGGAAGAAGCAATAGATACAGGAGTCTATATTCCCAATATTGCTGATGAATATAAGGGTTCTGCACCGGATCTTGGATGTAATGAATATGGCACTACTCCTCCACATTATGGGCAGTTTGAAAATTTTGTATATTAAATAATTATAATCGAGAGAACAATGAAAAAAATAATTATTACAACAATTTTTATCATCTTCATTTTTGCAAATCTCTTATCTGCTGAACCAATAGATTCAGCCCTTACTAATATTGGATTTTTGCCAATAGATTTAGGTCGTTATAGTCATTTGATCCCTTCAGCTATTATTCGTTCAAAAGCGCAATATGACTCACTCACAGTTGTGTTGAAGGAAAAGCATTCATGGCTGGAAGAAGATCCACCACAAATTGATTTTGAACACTTCATGCTTGTGGGAGATAAGAGTTGGGCTGACGGTGTTGCGTCCTTTTCATATGATGTTCAAAAAGATACTTTAGCCCAAAATGTTATCATTACGATAATCGAACATTATGGCGGCGGACGCGGCATGAATATTTTTTACCACTGGTTCCTCATACAAAAGATGCCCGAAGATTTTTCGATAGAATTCCGCCACGAAGAGGGCGAACCAAAATATCATTATGATGATTAAAACCTGTCCGATCTGCGGAAAGGAGTTTCCCTGCTACGCAGATGATGAAAGAGCATGCTGGTGCGAATCCTTTCCACATATAGATATTGATGACGAATTAGATTGTCTTTGTCCGGATTGTCTCGCAAAAAAAGCGCTCGAACAGGAATAGTTAGATATCCAATTCAAAAGGAGTTTTCATGAAAATCCTCATTGTATATTACTCCCTTGACGGAAATACCCATTATCTCGCCGAAAATCTTGCGGATTGTATTAATGCTGATCTTCTGCGTCTGGTGCCGGTGAAAGATATCAAGAATAATAAAACGAAATATTTTTTCGGCGGCAAACAGGCAGGTTTCAGAAATAAGCCCAAATTAGAGCCACTGACATTCAATCCCGAAGAATACGATGTAATGATCATCGGCACACCGGTATGGGCTTCAACAATGACGCCGGCAGTTCGATCGTTTCTTAGCAATAGTACATTTACAGGCAAGAAGATTGGATTGTTCTGTTGCTGCCGCGGCAATCAGGGAAAAGCAATCACGCATATGAAAGAGCTTCTTGAAGGAAATGAGATACTGGGCACAATAAATTTTAAGGAACCCATCAAAGGTGAAAAAAGCAAGAAAGATGCTGTCTGCAGATGGGCACAAGGTCTTATCGAAACAGCTCAAACTTTGTGAATGAAAGATATCCCTTTCGATAAAAATTTTGGCAAATGGTTCATCAACGATGTGCTGCGTGCAATAAGAAGATATGAACTCATTGGGCAGGATGAAAAAATCGCAGTTGCATTATCGGGCGGCAAAGACAGTACGACACTACTCTATATTTTAGCATATCTAAAGAAGTTTTCCGATCTATCGTTCTCACTTTCTGCAGCCCATATTAAGATTGCGGATTATAATACATCAAAACTGAGAGAATTCTGTGAGGAATTACATGTCGAGTATTATGAAGATATCCTCAACTCCAATCATGGGAAAACCATCGAAAACTGCTATATCTGCTCGCGTTTGAAGAGAGGCGCACTGTCCAATTTGCTGGCCAGGCAAGGGGTCAATAAAGTTGCGTATGGACATCATGCAACCGATGTTGCCGAGACATTTCTTATGAACATAATCAAAAATAAGAAACTTGCAGCGCTTACACCCAAAGTAGAAATCGCAGAAAGCCCGATGAAGATTATCCGACCCATGATATATCTCGAAGAAGAGAAAATTTCTAAAATTCATTCTCATCTCAATCTCCCAAATTTTGATATTACCTGCCCATACAAAACTAAGACTGACAGAGATACATATAAAAGAATAATTCAGGATATAAATCAAACACAGCCCGATATGAAATTTTCAAAGAAAGTAATAGAAACTCTCGAAGGCAGTGATCTTAAAGACTGGACAAAAGAATAAACAATTTAACTGTATAACAACATTTTTATTCTTTTGCACATTGAAATACATTATCGGAGGATAAATGAAAAAATACATTTTTTTCATTCTGGGTCTTATTTTTATGAGTACTGCCCTATTTTCTCAATCAAGAATTGATAGTCTTGAGAACGAACTGAAGGATGCATCTGATAAAGAAAAATTGGTATTATTAGAAGAATTAATTCAAAATTATTCGAAAACTTCACCACAAAAATTAATTGATTCTGCAAAGCAAGGTCTGATTATAGCAAAGAAATTGGGGCTGGAAAAAGAAAAAGCAGACTTTCTGGTATTTTCGGGAGATGGATATTTTTTAGAGTGTGATTATGATCAAACATTGAATTGCTATTATGAAGCCTTACGAATTTATGAACAGCTGAACGATATTGATAAATGTGGAAAAATATCAAAAACAATTGCAGACGTTCTTTATGAGACGAATCAATATGATAAAGCTTTAGAATTTTATAAAAAAGCATATGACTTGACACAGAATTTAAATGATAATCTGGTAATGGCCACTATTGCGCACAATATTGCTACCATTTATGCACAAGAAAATGAAGACCCTGTTAAAGCTCTTGAATACTATTTTCAAGCTCTAGAGCTGTTTAAAGAGCTTGGAGCTGAGCAAGAAATTTTTATCACTTTGGCAAATATCGGAAATGCGTACAATTTATTAGGAGAATTTTCAAAAGCATTAGAGTATTTAAACGAGGCTCTTCCAATTGCTCAAAAAATGGGAGATAGGAGGATAGATGCTTCAATTCTCGTAAGAATTGCTTGGAGTTTTTTGGGGAAAAAAGATTTTCAGAAAGCAATTGAATATTATAAAAAAAGTAATGATATATGTAAGAATGACTATCCTGATATAAGGCAGATGAACTATAGGGGTTTATCGGATATTTATTTAGAAATTCAAGATTATAAGAATGCTTATGAATATGTTATTCGAACAATAAAAGTAAGGGACAGTTTATATACTGTAGAAAGTGAAGAAAAGATTGCTGAGATCCAGACCAAATACGAGACCGAAAAGAAAGAACAACAGATCGTGCTTTTGGAAAAGGACAATACCATTGCAGTTATGAAGATAAAGCGGCAAAAGTCCTTATTATTATATCTAACCAGCGGTATTGTGCTGATATTGGCTTTTGTGTTTATTCTGTCGAATCTCTACAGGCAAAAGGTAAAAACCGCTGCTGCCCTTGCTGTCGCAAATGGGAAGCTCGAGGAACTTTCCCGGACCGATCCACTCACAAAACTATGGAACCGGAGATACATGCATGAGATCGTAGAGCGTGAAAGAGTCAGAATAAAAAGAGCGTTCGAACCCTTTTCCTTTATTCTCATGGATATTGATCACTTTAAGAATGTGAATGATACTTACGGACATGAATGCGGGGATTATGTGCTTGCGACCATGGCAGTGATTTTACGCTCAGCAGTTCGGAAACAGGATGTGGTCGGGCGCTGGGGCGGTGAAGAATTCCTCCTCTTTTTGCCGTCAACTTCGCTGAAAGGCGCTCTCACAATTGCCGAATCCATACGAAAAAAGATCGCAGATTATCCCTTTAATTATTCATCAACAAATATTGCGATAACTGCCACACTTGGAGTGAGTGAGTACGAAGAGACCGTTTCTGTAGAAGCGTGTGTCAAGCTTGCAGACGATGCGCTGTACGAGGGTAAAGAAAGCGGAAGAAACCGGGTGGTGTCAGTTCAGGAAAAGGTTTAGTAAAAAAAATTATCTTCGAGACTGGACAGAATAATAAAGATTTTTTTAAGTGTGTGACAACATTTTTATTCTTTTGCACATTGAAATAAATTATCGGAGGATAAATGAAAAAATACATTTTTCTCATTCTGGTTCTTATTTTTATTAGTACTGCCCTATTTTCTCAATCTATAATCGACAGTCTGGAGACAGAACTGATAACTGTCCAGGGTGATGATAGGGCACTTATTCTGGTAAAACTGGTTCATGAATATCGAAATATTGATCCGCAAAAATCTATTGAATATGGTAACGAGGTTTTAGCTAAAATTGATGATCTCGATAATGAAATTAAAAAGGCTGTATTTTTTAATGATTTTGGCTGGGCATATTATAATCAAAAAGATTATCAAGCAGCTATAGAACATACTGAAAGATGTTTAGAAATTGGTAACGAATTAAATAATTTACAGTTACAGGCATTTGCTCTCAACGGCCTTGGCGCTATTTACTGGGGTCAAAATTATTACGAAATAGCATTGGAAAAATATCTTTTGGCTCTGAGATTACAAGAAAAAATTAATGATAGGAGCGCAATCGCCGTCACATTAGGTAATATCGGACTATTATTCTCTTCTCTCATGAATAGTGATAAAAGCTTGGAATACTATTTTAAAGCATTAGAGATTCATGAAGAGCTAGGAAATAAAAGGGACATTGCTATTGCCAAACTGAATATCGCAAGTGTTTATGCACACAAGGATAACCCCGGGAAGGCATTAGAATATTCTTTATCTTCTCTGCAGTACGGTGAAGAAATTGGTGACGAACGGCTCATCGGAATAATTTTAACTAATACAGCAATCACATATTATATCGAGTTTCATGATCTTGAAAAGGCGTTAGAGTATTTTAACAGGGCATTAATTATCACAAAAAAGTACGATGATAAAGGCAATATTATAAGAATCAATTTGTATCTTGGTTCAATCTATAAAGATATGGGAGAGTATAATATAGCACTCGAAAAAGAAAATGAAGCATTACAAATAGCTGAAGAAATCAATGATCTTTTGCAGATTGAATATATTTATGAAGAAATATCAAGTATTTATGCCGACATGAAGGATTTTGAAAATGCATTCAATTATTATGTTAAATATAAATCGATAAACGATTCAAGCTTTAGTCTAGAAAGATCAAAGATAATTAACGAAATGCAAACCAAATACGAAACCGAGAAAAAAGAGCAACAGATCACACTCCTCGAAAAGGATAACACGATTGCAAAAATGGAGATCACAAAACAGCGATCTCTTTTATTGTACTTGACGACCGGTATTATATTAATAGTGATTTTTGCAATTATCGTGATACGATTATTTAACCAGAAAGCGAAAACTGCTGCTGCTCTTGCTGTGGCAAATGGGAAATTAGAGGAGTTATCTCGAACCGATCCGCTCACCAAGCTCTGGAATCGCAGGTATATACACGAGATGATCGAGCGTGAGAGAATAAGGGTCGAAAGAGATTTCAAGCCGTTCTCATTTATCTTAATGGATATCGATCACTTCAAAAATGTAAACGACACCTACGGACATGAATGCGGAGATTATGTGATCTCAACCATTGCAGTGATACTCCGATCTGCTGTACGAAAACAGGATATGGTGTGTCGTTGGGGCGGTGAAGAATTCCTTCTGTTTCTCCCCGAAACTTTGCTTGACGGTGCAGTGACGATTGCAGAATCTATAAGAAAAAAGATTGAAAATTATCCCTTTGCATATGAATCAAAGAATCTATCCATAACCGTTACGCTTGGAGTAAGTGAGTTTGATCAGACGATGTCGGTCGAAAATTCCATAAAGCTGGCTGATGATGCGCTATATGAAGGAAAAGAAAGCGGGAGGAACCGTGTCGCGTCTGTTCAAGGAGAGGACAAGAAAGTATAAGTATAGTCTGTCTTTTTATGCCTTGAAGTGAAATTTCAGGAATATTGACATTTTATACAGACTAATATTTAGTCGCATCTGATATAAAAATTGGGAGTGTTAGTTTAACTGTGTCTGGGAAGGCGCATAAAGTTGTTTGACATAGGAAGTTACAATAGATTATACTTGTGTCATGAGTAT
>Ga0268278_1000573_pt1 | contig 24953 bp, 28 predicted proteins | sample saktaG_3_FD_190135 | JGI IMG/M metagenome (GOLD analysis project Ga0268278, IMG submission 190135) | Saline water microbial communities from Sakinaw Lake, British Columbia, Canada - sak_2010_1_5_55m | ecosystem: Environmental > Aquatic > Non-marine Saline and Alkaline > Saline ...
TATCCTAATCCATAGCATGTCTGGCCTTTAAGATTAGCTGAATCACAGACCTCGTAGATTCCTTTGCTATTAGGCGTCTGGATTATTCCATCACCACAATATGTTAGTGGCTCTCCTGGAGTAATATCTGAACAATACTGCTTTAATAGTTGGTTAATCTTCTTTCTGGTGGATGTTCCTACATATCCAGTGCCATTAGAAATGTTCCATGAAGATAATACTTCTGAAGCATACTTCTCTTGGAACTTGATTACTGACTGTTTGGTCTTGGAACCAAAGTACATTGATTCCTGGCTAGGTGAGCCCCATCCCGTTGTTGATACTATTGTGTCTGGGTCTACATTTAATACTATCTGAAGATATTTCACTGCATTAGAAGAAGTTCCATATCTAAGATTAGTATCAAATGTATAATTAGACGGTATTCCAGATATATCTACTGCTTGCCCTGAACCATCTTGAGGGGTTAATTGGACTAAGATATTTTGCAATTGCTGTATTGCTGCTAATATTTCTGATGTCTTGGCCTGGAGCTCCGGTATTGTCATATCTTTGATTGGTTTGTCAATAGTAGGCATAGAAGGTAAATCTATATCTTCTAAGGATTTAGCATGTGCTGGAAAGACAAAACATACCATTAATATGACGACTGATGATATTATTATGTATCGCATAAACTTATGAAGTTTCATAAAGATACAACAACCAAACAAATTTCAATATTACAAATTTCAATATTCAAATGTTTGGTAATTGGTGATTATTTATTATTTATAATAAGAGGTTTTATTTGAAACCTCTTTTTGGTTTAGATATTTTAATTTTTAATTCTTTTAATTGTTCTTCCGAAATCTCTGAAGGGGCATCCATCATTAAATCACGACTATCGCCGGTCTTGGGAAAAGCTATAACCTCTCGGATGTTCGGCTCATTAAATAACACAGCTAAAAACCTATCAAGTCCCGGAGCAATCCCGCCGTGAGGCGGAACCCCATATTCAAAGGCCTCTAATAGGTGGCCAAACTTTTGGCGAATTTCGGTTTTTTTGTGGCCCATAATTTCAAATACTGCCTCTAAAATTTCCGGCTTGTAAGACCTTAAACTCCCTCCTCCAATTTCATAACCATTTAAAACAAAATCATACTGATAAGCTAAAATCTTCTCGGGATTTTTTTTGATTTTATTGATATCTTTGCTCTGAGGCCTGGTAAATGGATGATGAACGGCACCCCATCGTTTTTTCTCCTTTTTCCATTCAAACATTGGAAAATCAACAATAAAAGCAAAAGCTAATTCGTCAGGGTTGTTTTTGTTTTTTCTTAAATCCGGCTTATCCGTTTTATATTTCTCCATTACTTTTTGATAAGAAATTCTTGGAAAAGGAATTTTTTGAATTTTCTTTTCCGGAAATAATTTTTTAACTAAATTTACATAAAGCCGTTCTGTTAAATCTAAAATTTCTTTTTGGTCCACAAACGACATTTCCAAATCTAATTGGGTAAATTCTGCCTGCCTGTCAGCTCTAGGGTCTTCATCCCGAAAACAACGAGCAATCTGAAAATATTTTTCGATACCGGCTACCTGTAATAATTGCTTGTACTGCTGGGGCGATTGGGGTAAAGCATAAAACCTTCCTGGTTGTAACCGAGAAGGAACTACAAAGTCTCTGGCGCCTTCAGGGGTTGACTTGGTTAAAATAGGAGTTTCCACTTCAATAAAATCTTCTTTCTGAAGAAAATCCCGCATAAACTGAATAACTTTTTGACGCTCCTTTAAATTCTTTTTCATCCTTTCCCTTCTCAAATCCAAATAACGGTATTTCATTCTTTTTTCCTCATTTATTTCATAACCATCTCCCTCAATAGAAAAAGGCAAAGTTTTTGCCTTAGACAAAACCTCCAAACTTTCTACTGAAATCTCTATTTTTCCTGTTTCAATTTTCGAATTCACCATTTTAGGAGGCCTTTTTAAAACTTTCCCTATCACCTCTATCACCCATTCAGGCCGAACTTCCTTAGCAAACTTGTAGATGCTTTCATTCCCCGGAGTAAAAACCAGTTGTAAAATCCCGCTTCTATCCCGAAGGTCAATAAAAATAATCTTACCATGCAACCTTATGGAATTCACCCATCCAGAAACCTTAACTTGCTTTCCCAAATATTTAGTTATGTCTCTGTTAATAACTCTTTTCATTTCCATCATATTTTAATTATACACAATTCTCTCCTATTTGAAAATACTTTATCCCACGATTGACTTATTTTTTCAAATCGTTATAATAAAATGTTGTTTTGCTCTTTTACAAAAGAATAATCAAAGAAAGGAAATATTATGTGGACTAGAGCGCCGAATTGATAGTAACTGTAAAGGTTTTGTTAGTATTGGAATGAAGTATAAGTTAAAAAGATAAAAAAAATAAGGAGACCTAAATGACCCACCCCAACAGAGAAAGAACGGTTATTAGCAACGACGGAAAAGACGAGATTATTGTAACCGTGAGAAGAGACATAGGACAAAAAAGGCATATTTTCATCACTGTGCCTGCTGACATGAAATGGACAACGATATGGAGGACTTTAAGGAAATTACCTAAACTCTTGCAAAAACAACGCAAGCAAAAAACAAAACCTTTACAGAAAAAATTCCGTAAAAAAGAACTGGTGGCGTAGTATTTTTCTATCAGTTCTAACATTAAAAAGCGTGGCAGTTAAACCACGCTTTTTTTATTTGACAAACTCTGTGAATTTACTATGTTATAAATAGTATCTTTTAACAATTAAATAGGGACAAATTGAAAGGAGTCAAAAAATGTTGGTCCTAAGCAGACAAAAAGACCAATCAATTATGATTGGCGAAGGCGATAACGTTGTTGAGGTTATGATAGTTGATATTCGAGGTGATAAAACTTGTTTAGGAATCACTGCTTCTCCGCATATTCCTGTGCATCGGAGAGAAATATACGATGCGATTCAACGGGAAAAAGCAGCGGAAAAATCCGGCGAGAACAAAAACAAAACAACTGAGAATTAAAATAAAACAACCCAAGAAAAATGACAAAATAAAATTCTTCACAACATTAAACGCTCGCCAAAAGACGAGCGTTTTTTTAATCTATTTCTGAAGAAGAATTACATTGTTGGTCCTCCTGGCGCTGCTGGTGGTGAAGTAGAACTTCCTCCTTCTTTCTTTTTGAAAATCTTATCTTTTAGAAGATAAATTATTATCCCTACCACCACAATTGCTATAATTATCCAAATAAGTGTACCCATAATTCTTATTAATTTAATTAATATTTTTTATACTCGACCTTACCTTCTATCTCTATTCTCTCTTTTTCGTTTTACTATGTCAAGCAGGGCTGTGGAAAACCCCTCTGCGAGCTTGTAAATGTCTCCTGCCCCCATAATTATTACCACTTCCCCGCTTCTTAAATTCCTTCTTAAATAGCTTTTTATCTTTTCTCTCGGAAGATATAATGCTTCTGGTTTATTAATCTTTTTAATTAATTTCTCTGAATTTATCTTCTTTTTTATTTCTTTTTTTTCTCTTCCAGCCACATCATAAATATCAGTAATTATTAGTTTGTCTATTGGAAGTTTGTCCTGAGTTCGCCGAAGAACCCCGGAAAACACTCTAACAAAATCATTAAATAAATAAAAAGTTCTTTGATATTGATGGGGTTGAAATATACACCAAATTTTTTTGCTCGGAAATTTCTGCCGGACTGCCTCCAAAGTAGCTTTAACCTCAGTTGGATGGTGAGCATAATCACTAATAATTGTGAACTTTTTATTGTCAATTTCTCCTCTTTTTATCTCAAAACGCCGCCAAACACCTTTATATTGAGATAACGCTTTAAATGAAATTTTATCCGAAATTTCCAAAACCCGCGCCAATGCCAAAGCTGCTAAAGCGTTATAAATATTATGCTCACCCGGAACTTTCAAGATTTCTCTTAATTTTTTTGCTTCTTTTTGTTTTAAAGAATATTTTTCTATTTGACATTTGGACTTTGGATTTGATTTGACATTTGGACTTTGGATTTTGGATTTTAATAATTTTTGAATATTCTTATCGTCTCCATTCACAATCAAAATTCCATCTTTTGGAAGATGCGATACATATTTTCTATAGGTCTTTAAAATATGCTCTAAATTCTTGTAATAATCAAGATGTTCTCTCTCAATATTAGTTAAAACAATAATTTTGGGCCAATAATTTAAAAATGAGGCCTGCCACTCATCAGCTTCAATAACAAGATAATCGCTCTCTCCTATTCTAAAATTACTTCCATTAAATTCTTTTAATTTAGTGCCAATAATTACTGTTGGATCTAGTCCTGCTTTTATTAAAATCAAAGAAACCATTGCGCAGGTTGTACTTTTGCCGTGAGTGCCGGAAACAGCAATAGTAAAATATTTCTTAGTTAATTCTCCTAATGCCTGAGGATAACTAAGAAGCTTAACTCCTTTTATTTTGTCTGGCTTAACTGCTGGGCTATAAACTACCAAGTCCACCTCTCTTGGTGTTTTATTAAGGAGCTTAACTCCTTTTTTCTCCAAAAAATCAGTAATTTCAGAATGCGCCAAATCAGAGCCAGAAACTTTATGACCTTTTGCCAAATAATATTGGGCAAGCGCAGACACACCTATCCCCCCGATACCAATAAAATGTATTTTCATGTTCTTAAATCGTAGGATTCTAAAATTATATATTCTGGCCCTCTTTTCTTTAATATGCTTTCCATTACTTCAATTGAATCCACCGAGAAACTTAAATTAATATCTTCATCTACCGCTGATCTTTCTTCAGGTTCAATTCTCTGCCATTCCCATTGCCTAATTCTTCCCAAAGTAACATGAGGGGAAAATTGCCTTTTTTCCGAGATAGTTAAAGATTTATCCAAATCATCTTTTAAAGAAGCAAATTCCTCTGACTTTTCCCCTACCGCCCAAGTCATCCGGGGCGGTTTTTTATCAGTAGGACCATAGCAGATTTTAAATAAATTAACTAAAAATAATGGATGCCTTGATGCTACCTCTTTTGTAATCTTACAAATCTCCAAAAGCTCCTCATCTCCAATATATCCAATAAAATCTAAAGTAATATGGAGATTTTCGGGTTTTACCCACCTAATCGGTAATTCCGGCCATTTCGTTTGATATTCTGCTAACTTCTTCTTTATATTTTCCGGCAAATTTATCGCAATAAAAATCCTACGTCTTTTATTCATATTCAATTGAATTTTATCACAAAAAGAGCTAAAATTAAAATATGAAATTTATTATTAAAAATACTTCGGGAGAAAATGTGACAAATTTAATGAGAAGAATCGGTTATTATTTTTTGCAAGAAAAAGATTCTGAGTTATCTTTTGTTCGCCCGTTGGAAAGAAGCGGCTACCCGAGATTTCATATTTACCTCAAGCCCAATGAGAAAAATGAAGAAATAATTTTTAACTTGCATCTGGATCAGAAAAGACCAATTTATAAAAGCGCTCCGGCTCATGCCGGAGAATACGAAGGTAAAGTTGTAGAAACCGAAGCAGAAAGAATAAAACAAATTTTAAGTTGATTCTAAAAATGACTAATAAAAAAATTGCCGAAATACTCTACGAAACAGCAGAGCTCTTAGATATAGAAGGAGTAGCTTTTAAGCCAAAAGCATACCGTAAAGCAGCTAAGGCCTTGGAAAAATTAAAAAAAGATATCTTTTTAATTTACAAGGAAGAGGGCATTAAGGGACTAAAAAAAATCCCCGGCATAGGCAAAAGTATTGCTGAAAAGATTGAGGAATATTTGAAAAAGGGAAAAATTAAATATTATGAAAAATTAAAAAAAGAAACTGCTATCCGCCAGGTAGTTACTCATTATTTCAAAACCAAAGAAATATCCTTAGAGCAACTTAAGAAAGACGCCAAAAAGAAAAAAATAATTTACTCAAGGTTTACCAAGCCGGCAAAACAACTTTTAGAATTAGCCGGTTCGGTAAAAAAAGCCGAAGAAGCTATTAATAAAGTAGCAAATTGGGCAAAATCAAGAAATTTGGACTACGCCATAGAGACGGTTTTCAAAAAATGGTTGGAGTTAGACAGATTAAAGCCGAAAGAAGTGGTAAAAAAACCATTTTTTCAAGGGAATCAAATGGTCTGGAGTCAGACAAAAAGAAAATGGTATGTAATTGATGGATATGGCGAATGGTTAGAATTTGCCGGAAAAAAATCTGACATTGAATGGCGGATTGAAAAATAAAATTATTCCAAAAAAAAAGGAGTCTTATCGTTTGATACTACTCCTTTTTTTAATTTTCTTCCGAACTTATTCTTCGGGTTGTTTTTGTGATCGTATCAATTCTTGCTCCAGTTGCAGTTGTAACGTTTTCAATTTTGTAATCAACTGGGTCACTCTTATTATCCCCCATATGCAAAGAATAAAAATCCCGATTCCTCCAATCGACAATCCCAACATCAACCCCATATAAAATTCCGCCGTCATAATCAATCTCCTAAAATGTGTCGTTAATTGCACTTATATATTAACAAATTTATGTAAAAATGCTACTATATAGTATATGCTTATTGAAAAAATTTGTCAAGGAGTAAAACCGAAAATTATCTTTTTAGGAACGCCGGAATTTGGGGCAATTATTTTAGAAGGGCTTATCAAAAATAACTATAGTCCCGTTTTAGTCATTACGGCCCCCGACAAACCCGTAGGAAGAAAACAGATTTTGACCTCCCCGCCTGTTAAAAAAATTGCTGAAAAATATAATATCACAGTAACCCAGCCAGAAAAAATTAAAGAAGCTGCAATAGAAATTAAAAATCTAAATCCTGACTTAATAATTTGCGCGGCTTATGGCCAAATCATCCCAAAAGAAATTTTGGAAATCCCAAAACATGGCTGTTTAAACATCCATCCTTCTCTTTTGCCAAAATATAGAGGAGCCAGCCCGATTCAAACGGTTATTTTAAATGGCGACAAAGAAACCGGAGTAACAATAATTTTAATGGATGAAAAAATGGACCACGGTCCAATAATAGATCAGACTAAATACAAAATACCAGATGATATAAATCATAAAGAGTTAGATAGCGCACTCGCAAAACAAGGAGCCCATCTCCTTGTAAAAACTCTGCCCAAATGGATAAATGGCGAGATTGAGGCAAAAACTCAAGACGAATCTAATGCAACTTATACCAAAGTTCTAAAAAAAGAAGATGGTAAAATTGAATGGAAAAAATCAGCTGAAGAAATTGAAAGACAAATCAGGGCTTTTTGTCCCTGGCCGGGAACCTTTGCTTTTATCAAACATAAAAACAAAATTTTAAGGGTTAAAATTTTAGAAGCTGGCATTTCAAAAGAGAAAAAATTAATAATTAAAAAACTCCAGCCAGAAGGAAAAAAGATAATGACCCTTGAGGAATTCAAAAAAGGATATCATGACTTCAATCCCCTATTCTGAATTAAAAAAGGGAAAACAAATTATTATCAACAATGAACCTTATGAAATAATTGAGGCGTCTTCTATGTTTAAAGCAAGGGGTCATTCGGTTTTACAGGTAAAATTAAAAAATCTAATTACCAGCAACATAATTTCCCGAACCTTCCATCCTTCGGATATTTTTGAGGAAGCCGAACTTTTCAAAATAAAATCTAAATTTTTGTATTCTCACCGAGGAGATTATTTTTTTACTGAAAAAGATAATCCCTCCAAACGTTTCAGTTTAACCAAAGAGCAAATCAGTCCTTCGGTGAAATTCTTAAAACCAAATCAGGAAGTCAAAACGATAATTTTCAAGGAGGAAATAATCAATATCTCGCTTCCAATAAAAATTCAATTAAAAGTAAAACAAGCTCCGCCCGGGATCAAAGGAGACAGAGCTCAGGCAGGGAATAAAATCGTAGTTTTGGAAACCGGAGCAGAAATAAACGTTCCCCTTTTCATTGAAGAAGGAGACATTATTGAGATTAACGTTGAAAAAGGCGAATACGTTAGGAGAATAGAGAAAAGAGATTAGCTCCTTCTCTTTTCCGCTATTCGGACTTGTTTTTCATCCAGGCCGAAATGATGGGCAATTTCGTGCCAAACCGTGTTTTTAACAATTTCTCTTATTTCATTTTCAGAATGGGCAATTCGTTCAATCGGTCTCTTAAAAATAGTTATTTTATCCGGCAGAACCTGGCCATAATGCCCTCTTTTTGTTTGAGGGACCCCTTCATATAAACCAAAAACCAAAGAGTTTTTTTTAACTCTCAGTTTTTTTAATTGATGAGAGGTAGGATTATCCTCAACGCAAATATCTACATTATTTAGCTTTTCTAAAAATCTTTTAGGAATCGCCTGAATGCTCTCATTAATAAATGCTTCAAATTTTTCTTGAGTCATACTCCGTAGAAAAATTTCGAATTAAAAATTTCTTCGAAATTTTTAGATAAAACAATGACCTTCATAATTTCATTATATCAAAAAATCGCCTCTTTGGCGATAAAAAATCACCCAGCGATGGATATTTTTAGCTCTATTTTGAGGAAATTTCAAGTGGAGATTAAAAGGCCTAAGAATTTTTTTAAAGAAAAATTAACATAAATTACAGCAGCAAGCAATCCGCAGGTTCCAAAGAAGATATCTTCCAAAAAATCAATCTTTATTTCTTGTTTTGCGTCAAAAAACAGTTTTGTGCCAAACAGTTGGTCAATGTTATACTGCAACATTTCCCAGAGAAAAAGAGCAACAAATAAAATGGCGAAAAGGTAAAGTAATAAGTTTCTTTTTTTAACTTTTTCCCCGCTTATCTTTATAATAGGCAGCCAAAGCAATAAGAAAATTATCAAAGAAAAGAAAGCTGCGGCAAAATGAAGAAATCTATCATACTGGAAGCCCAGCTCATGGAGAATTAAACTACCGGGAGCATTTGAAACAACTATAAAAAAACCAAAATATTCAATTTTTTTCATCCATTCAGCTTTAACAGTTTTTTTAATCTTTGCGTCAAAGTTATAAAAAAAACGAGGCAGAAGAATCAGTAAGGGTATAACAAAACCGTAGGAAACAATAATAACGCCTCTGTTTCTTGTAAAGAGTTCAATTAAAGCAGTAGCGATTGAGACAGCTAAAGAAGCGATAATCATAATATATATTATAACATACTTTTTTATTAAAAAATGATGCCAGGTCTATTTTTCTTAACTTTTTCTTTCATAGATCTATTTCCGAAATACCTCTATTTCCCAAAAAATTCAAGGGAAATTAAAAAAAGCGAAACCTATCGGTTTTGCTTTGTCTAAAATTGCTTGTTTTATTAAAAAAATAGAGCTGACCCTATTTCTCCTTGGCCGGTAGCGTCAAGGACGGTTCTCAACATAGAATTTGTATTTTTATCTCTTGGACTACCGGAAATACCAATGATTTTCATAATTGTGATTTAATATAATCTTTAATTAATTCGATATCCTTTATATCTTTTTCTCGATTATATTCAATCTTGAACTTCATAACATCTTCTAAACTACAAAATGGGATATCTTCTATAATCTCGACACGGTTTCTTAATTCTTCAAAACTAGGATTAAAATTACCACAATTTACATCAAGATAAACCTCCATAATTCCTTGCTTCAAACCCGGTTCGCCGTTTGGTTTTAGATGTTCTTTCCATCCATTTTGTTTGCAATATTCAAATAAATCAGGTGTTACTACAATATCAATATCACCCGTCTCTTTAATGTTCCTAGCTACCATAGCTGCTCCACCAACTACAACATATTTATCATTGGAAAAATCTAATTTCTTGATTTCTTCAAAAATATTCATATATAAATTATAGCCTAATCTCTTTTTCTAACCAATCTATTTTGTGGGTTTTTCTTTTCCAAAAGATGTCTTCCCAAATATAGAAGAAAAATGATGCCAGGTCTATTTTTCTTAACTTTTTCTTTCATAGATCTACTTCCAAAATACCTCTATTTCCCAAAAAATTCAAGGGAAATTAAAAAAAGCGAAACCTATCGGTTTTGCTTTGTCTAAAATTGCTTGTTTTATTAAAAAAATAGAGCTGACCCCTATTTCCTGTGAAACATTAAGAAAATAAAAAAGCCCAAGTTAATGGGCTTTTAAAAAATTAAGAGTATTTTTCTTGCCAAATAATACAAAGAGCTCTTCTTATCGGTTCTGCTGCTCCCCAAAGAAGCTGATCGCCAACAGTAAAAAGCTGGATATACTCATTCCCAATAAGGACTTCATTAATACGGCCAACAGCAATAGTAAGCTTCCCCGAAACAGCTGCCGGAGTAAGTCTGTGGATAGTTTCTTCTTCATTATTAGGAACAACTTTAACCCATTCATTTGCCGCAGAAATAATCTGTTCTATTTCTTCAATAGAAGTATGTCTTTTAAGCTTTATAAGTAAGGCCTGGCTGTGACACCTCATTACCCCTACCCTGACGCATATTCCGCTTATTGGAATAGGTTCTGCCAAACCGAGTATTTTGTTGCCTTCGGCAAAACCCTTCCATTCTTCTTTGGTTTGACCATTAATAAAATAAGAACCAATCCAAGGAATTAAACTACAGGCTAAAGGAACTTTGAAGCTCTCGCAAGGAAAATTAAGAGAGTTTAAAAGATTTGAAATCTCCCGATCAATCTCAAGAATACCTGAAGAAATGTTCTCAGCTAAAGCGTTTACATACCCTATTTTCTCCATTTGCCTAAGAAGTTCTTTTATGTACTGTGAGCCAGCCCCAGAAGCTGCCTGGTAAGTCATAGAATTTATCCATTCCACTAGATTATTTTTGAAAAGTCCATGGCAAGCCATAAGCATTAAGCTAACGGTACAATTGCCACCCACAAAGGTTTTGATTCCATTTTTAAGGCCTGAAATAATCTGTTCTCTGTTTAATGGATCTAAAACAATTATACTGTCCTTCTCCATCCTTAACGCAGAAGACGCATCTAGCCAAATGCCACTCCAGCCAACGTTTCTTAACTGAGGGTAGATTTCTTTAGTCCAACTACTGCCCTGACAAGTAACAATAACGTCGCAATTTTTTAGCAAAGAAACATTGTTAGCGTCTTTTAAAACGCTTCCCTCTGGCCCTTCTCCGCCAACATTAGAAGTGCTAAAAAAAGTTCTATCGCATTGGCAATCTTCAAAATCTTTTTCTTCCTCTATTCTTTGCATTAAAACTGAACCCACTAATCCTCTCCAACCAACAAAACCAATATTCATAATAATCTCCTCTATTTAAATATTTTCAAAGATCTGTTTTAAGATTATTCAAAATATTACCATAAATAATTTGATTAGTCAAATGGAAAATGATGGAAAATAGGGAAAAAGGGTCAGGAGCGGTTTTTTATTCAACTCCATCCCCTGCGAATCCCTAAAATAATAAATATGCCTCATAAGATTATATCTAATGAGGCATATTTGATTAAAAAATAAAAAGAAATTATTCTACTATTAACTCTTTTTACTGAGGATAAAATACGTCTGTTATTTTTTACAACGGAGAAAGTGAAAAATCAACTGGCTGGAATTATATCTCAGATTTTTCCTGCCTTTTAGCGCGGACTCGATCAACTTCTGTAAGAAATTGTTTTCTTAGACGAATATTTCCAGGAGTTATTTCAAGATACTCGTTGTCATTCATTGTCTCTAGCCCTTTTTCAAGAGTAAGCTTTATCGGCGGAGTTAACGCTATCGCTTCATCAGATCCTTTTGCCCGCATATTAGTAAGTTCCTTTCCTTTTGTCGGATTTACCGCCATATCTTTCCCTCTAGAAACATTCCCAATCACCATGCCTTCATAAACATCTTCTCCCGGGCCTATATAAAGTTCTCCCCGCTCCTGCAAATTCCAAAGAGAAAATCCAAGGGATTTCCCGTCTGTCATAGAAACCATTGAACCAACTGTCCTGTGCTCTATCTCTCCAACGTAAGGCCTAAAACCGATAACTCGGCTGTAGATTATTCCCTCTCCACGCGTGTTTGTCATAAATTCTCCGCGATATCCCAAAAATCCCCTTGTTGGTATTTCAAAAATAATTATCGTATGGCCTTGCTTCAAACGCATATCTGTCATAATTCCTTTTCGTCTGGAAATCTTTTCTATAACAACACCTGTCATCTCGTTTGGTACATCTATTGTGATTTCTTCAAACGGTTCAAGTTTTGTTCCATTTTCTTCTTTAAAAACGACTTGAGGTTTTGAAACCTGCACCTCGTAACCCTCCCTTCTCATATTTTCAAGCAGAATAGCAATATGAAGCTCGCCGCGGCCATAAACTTTGAAATAATCATTTAAAGAAAAATCTATTTTCAGCCCGACATTAACTTCTATCTCTTTTGCCAGTCTTTCACGAATCTGCCGGCTAGTAAAAAGCTTCCCTTCTCTTCCGCCAAACGGCGAATTATTAACCAAAAAATTAAGGGATATTGTCGGTTCATCAACATTAATGGCCGGCAGCGCTTCCTGCGACGGATCGTTGCAAATAGTTTCACCTATATAGATATCCGGCAGGCCTGCAATCATCACAATATCTCCAGCAAACGCTTCGTCTACTTCCTGTCTTTCCAGCCCATTAAAGGTGAACAGTTTGGCTATTTTCCCTGTCATTATTTCACCCGATAACTTTTTTACAAAAACATTGCTGTTTGATTTTATTACCCCTTCATATATTCTGCCTATGGCCAGCCGACCCATAAAATTATCGTAGCCAAGATTAAACGACTGGGCCCTTAGCGGTTCTTGGTTTAATTCATCAGAGGAAGCCATTGGAACTTCCTTGATTATAACGTCTAAAAGCGGAGACAAGTTTTTTGAGTCGTCTTTTAAATTAAGCTTGGCAATTCCATCTTTGGCAACTGAATAAACAGTGCTGAAGTTCAATTGTTCGTCGTTTGCGCCGAGCTCCATAAAAAGGGCAAATATTTCGTCTTTTACCCATTCAGGCCGAGCTGCCGGTTTGTCTATTTTATTTATAACCACAATTGGTTTCAAGCCGAGCTCTAAAGATTTTCTTAATACGAACTTTGTCTGGGGCATCGGGCCTTCCTGCGCGTCAACCACTAAAATCACCGAATCGATTGACTTTAAAACTCTCTCCACCTCCGAACCAAAATCAGCATGGCCAGGAGTGTCCACGATATTTATTTTTATCCCACGGTAAAACACAGAGGTGTTCTTTGAATAGATGGTAATTCCGCGTTCTCGTTCCAAAACATCTGAATCCATACTCACGCCCATCTCTGCTACGCCGGTCTGGCGCATCAGAGCATCTGTTAAATTTGTTTTGCCATGATCAATGTGGGCAATAATGGCAATATTTCTTATTTCCATACCTTATTCAATAAATGTTAGAGCCATCCCCCGTTTGTTCCAACGACCGGTACGGCCAATACGATGGACATAGTCATCGTAAGTTGCTGGTATGTCATAATTGATAACATGACTAACGTCGGCAATATCAAGTCCTCTGGCTGCAACATCGGTCGCAACTAAAATTTGAATGCGGTTATCCTTAAACAAACCGAGCGCTCGCTGACGTTGAGAATTATTCTTATTTCCATGTATTGATTCTACCTTAAAGCCCTTACGAAAAAGAATTTTTGATATTTTTTCTACTCCGTGTTTGGTTCGTCCGAAGATAAGCACCTTATCGAATTCTTTTTGAATCAGAAGATTGTTAAGAACGTCTAATTTTGTTTTGCCTTGTTCAATTCTAATAATATTCTGCTCAACGTTTTCTGAAGTGTCTCTAGTCTTAACCGAAATCCTGACTGGATTTTTGGTAAATTCTTTGATAATCTCCTCTATCTTATTTGAAATGGTTGCTGAGAAAAAAAGCGTCTGGCGCTCTCTCGGCATTCCGTTCATTATAAAACGAGTGTCATTAATGAATCCCATGTCAAACATCCTGTCTGCCTCGTCCAAAACAACAGTGTCAAACTTAGACAAATCGATTATTCTTCTTCCCATTAAGTCCTTCAACCTTCCGGGCGTGCCGATAATTAAATTGTAATTATGGCGGAGTTCCGAAATCTGCCTGCCAATACTCACACCTCCCACGCAACAAACAGAAAAGGTTCTCATTCCCCTGGCAAAAAATTTAAACTCGTGGTCAATCTGAATGGCAAGTTCCCGGGTCGGAACGACAATCAAAATTTGCTTTTTTGAATTTCGCAAAATTTTATTGATAAGAGGCAGAATGAAAGCAGCTGTCTTCCCCGTGCCGGTATCGGCAATGCCCACAACATCAAAACCATCAATGATATACGGAATAATTTGGTCTTGAATCGGCGTCGGTATTTTGTATCCTTTATTCTTAACAACCGCTATTAATCGCTGATCAATTTTAAAATCCTGAAAATTGTGTTTGGGCGTAAAATTTTCATTATCCTCAACTGCAATCGCTTTATTGATAAACCTTGCGGGATCTATCTTTTTCTTGAACCGGCTCATCGGCCTTCTACGACCCAAACTCGAAGAGCCCGCATTTTTGTATCGGGATTGGGAAAAATATTTTTTCGGTCTTCTGTTATTGAAACTTCTTGTCTTCATAATTTTTATATATCCGGCCTTTGTATAAATAAAAAAAGACCGGTCGGTCTCGTAGATTTTAAGTAAAGCTATGAGATTCAGTTACCTTTTGCTATATAATACAACACTATAACAAAATTAATATTTTGTAAATAGGCTGTGTGCCCCGGTCTAGAACCGGGTCTTCAAGGGGAGAATCAGACCGTTTTCGGGTGTCTCACCTATGCGTCTCGGTCGGTTGATAGACGATTATACAGTAACTCCAGGAACAATAATAATTTTTTCCACTCCTTTAACTTTTTCGAAATCTTTCTTAAATTTATTTGAAATGGGAGTATTTTTACTATTATAGATTAGAACAACTATTTTTTTATATTGATTAGAAGCTGTTTGAAGATAACCAACAATATCGTCATTTATTTCTTTCTGAATTCTTTTAAAATCTTTTTTTTCTTTAATATATTTACACTCTATAAGAAGCTGTGCTTCAGGAATCCCAAAATCAGGTTTATATTCTATAGATGCAAATTTTGGCAAACTGAATTCATCTAATAAATTTTCGAAATGAGATTTCAAGATTGGAAAAATAAATTCTTGCAACGCCTTTTCGTCCTTCGGTATTTTCGAAACTCTTTCTTGGTAGCTATTTAAATTTTCAAGAATATGAATACACTCTTCGATAATATCATTTATTTTTTTAAATTCTTCTTTTCTTTTTTCTTTTCTTTCTTCAAATTTATCATATTTATATATTTTGCATTTCACTAAAGGACCTTGAAAGATAATTGAAAATATTTCTTCTATAATATTTTTATCATTAGCAGAAATGTTAATTAAAAATTCGTCACGAAAAGCCTGTATAATTATCATTATGTTAAGTATTTCATCTGACCTAATTCCATATGGCACTTTTTCTTCTTTATTTACATTTAAAGATACAAGTCCTCCTTCAAATTTTGTAAGGTCGCTAATATCAAAATATTTTAAAAATTCTTCATAATTATCATATTTTATATTTTCATCTATTAAATCCATATGAAACTTAAACCTGTCTATTTTCGAAGATGAATCAATCTTTTTCATTTTTGCCAAGATTAGTTCAACCACGCTTTTAAGATTTTTTACAACTTCTAATTTATTTTTAGCTTTTTTTTCTATATCCATATGTTTAGAAAATAATAAAAATACAAAAATATGAGGCGGATCGGTCTCTCGAACCGCGCTCAAGGTAGCTGTGTGCCCCGGTCTGGTAACAAGGTTTTAAGAGAAATTTGGACGTTTTTCGGGGTGTCCCGCCGACGCGTCTCGGTCGGGGTTATTTTTATAAATTGAGATTTAATCCTTAACAACTTTTTTAAGCTTTCTGATTTCCTCTATTGTTGTTTTGAATTCTGTTTTTTTCTCTAGTTTAACAAGCTCTTTCTCTAAATCTATATTAACATATGACCTTATTGGATTTTCCTTAATGTAATCTCTTATTTGAAATAAATATTCTGTAATTTTAAATTCCTGATTTCTCTCGATAGCCTTATTCAATAATCTTATTGGGATTGTAATTGCTCCCTGTTTACCTTCTTCAGCATATCTAATTGTTTCTAATTCTTTTAAATCCATCTCTAAACCATCAATATTATATTTCATTTGTTCCGCATTGGTTTCTAAACGAGCTATTTTTTCTATAATAGAAGACTTAGCAGAAATTATTTCGTTTTTCGTAGTTGTTAATAGTTCTGTTTTTATCCTTTCAAATTCTTGAGCATTAGATTTAGCAATTTTTTCCAAGATGCGAGATTCACTAGCTATTATTTCATTTTCTGCGGTAGATAATAGTTCTGTTTTTATCCTTTCAAATTCTTGAGCATTAGATTTAGCAATTTTTTCCAAGATGCGAGATTCACTAGCTATTATTTCATTTTCTGCGGTAGATAATAACTTTTCTTTCGTTTCTTTAAGTTCTCTCTTGTTGGCTGAAATATTGAAGTACAAATTTACAGACACTAAAGCAATAAATATAGCTGCAAGAACACCAAGGGTCCAATAAACCGTATTGAGGAGCTTCTGATTGATGTTTTCGATCATATCAACCCTCTGCGATAGCATTTGGACAGTTAGAGAGTTATTTTCTTGGGCAAAAGAAAATATTGGCATAGTTATTGCCAAAAAAATGAAAATTATAAAAATTATTTTCTTAATTTTTTCTTTCATAAATTTATTTCCAAAACCAAATCCTACTTAAAGTGCTGATATTTAAGCAATTTTAATTTCTTTAATTCTAAAAAGTTTTATTATCACTAAAATAAACGCAATGAAATAAATTACTCTGGCTATGTTCATCAGAACGATAATTGGATTTCCATATGAAGGGAACGTAAGTACTTGTATTGTTGTTAATATAAAAAGAACAATTGCTGAAGAGAAAAATATTATTGATAAATTTCTCGCCTTTTTCCAAAGACGAACTGTCGCCATAACAAAAAATATTGCTGTCACTATCCCTGACGCAATAATCAAAATACCTGGTACGGTAGAATTTCCTTCAAGGTCTTCCGCAGAGGATAAAACTGATAATATGTATGTTCCTATTCCGAAAATTGCTAGTATTTTGTTTTTCATACTATTTTATTATACCTCTCGGTCGGCCTCGATACTGCGCTGACTCGTGCTGCGGGGCCAGGACTCGAACCTGGATCACGAGAGCCAGAATCTCGTGTGCTACCATTACACTACCCCGCATTAATATTCGTATGTGCTTATTCGTTAAGGCTATTCGTATACTATATCCTCAAATATTTTCTAACGGCGATGAAGCTGGAGAGAACTCCCAGGCCGATGCCGGTGACGAGTTGGATTAAGATTAGGGTCCAGAAATTGCTGAGAAATAAGCTGAAAATGCTTAATTCGGGAGCAATTACCCTAATTTTTGAGTCAAGGCCATAGCAAATTCCAAAAGTTATTATAAGAGTAATTAGAGTGGCAATAAATCCAACAATTGCTCCTTGGATTAAAAATGGTCCTCTGGCAAACGAGTTTGAAGCGCCAACCAATCTCATAATTGAAATTTCCTCGCTTGAATTATAAATCGCTATTTTGATAGCGTTGAAAGCAATTAAGATAGCAATCGCTCCAAAAATTATACTAAAGAAAACTCCTACTTTATTAATACCGGAAGTTATTGAAAAGACCTTCTCAATTACTGATTTTCTTTGGTGATAATCAACCTTGTCAATTAAATTCTTAAAAGGACCTGTTTCTAAAAAATTGGCGACTTGCTCATATTGAGAAACCTGCCAGGCCTTGATGTTTAAAGAAGCCAAAAAGGGATTATAGCCAATCTCTGTTAATGACTCCATTAAAACCGGGTCTTCTTTGTGTTTTTCAATAAATTTCTCAAGGGCTTGTTCTCTGGAAACATATTCAATATTTTTGACTTCAGGAATTCTGGAAATCTCTGACTCAACTTCTTGAATATCCCCCGGTAAAGCATCTTCTCTAAAATAGATAGAGATATCAACCTTTTCCTGCAAACCAGAAATTAAAATCTTGGAAGCTGGGTTTAAAAGAAAAAGCAAGGTTGCCAAAGAAATAACCATCACCATAATTAAAATAGTTGCTATGCTCAAGCCTATATTCCGTGAAAAACCTTTCCAACCGGTTTTAATTATTCTTTTAAATGATGAAAACATGGTTTTAAAAATTTCTAATTTATAATTTAAAGAATAAAGCGACCTCTTTTTTCGTCCCTAACTATTTTTCCCTGATCTAATGTAATTACTCGTTTTCCCAGAGAATTAATTATCTCTTTATCGTGAGTAGACAAAATAACGGTGGTTCCAAGCTCATAGATTTTTACCAAAAGCTGAATTATATCAAGGGTATGATAGGGATCAAGATTACCAGTCGGCTCATCGGCTAAAATAACATCCGGACGATGAATAAAAGCTCTGGCAATAGTTACTCTTTGTTTCTCGCCTCCGGAAAGTTCATTTGGAAAATTATCAGCCCTGTCTATTAATCCGACAAGTTCTAAAATTTGGTGCACGTCTCTTTGAATCTCTTTCTCGGCCACTCCCATTACCTCCATTACATAAGCAATATTTTCATAGGTTGTTTTTGAAGGAAATAATTTATAGTCCTGAAAAACCGTGCCAATTCTCTGTCTTAATTGAGAAAGTTGAGATTTTTTTATTTTATGGACATCCTGGCCGTCAAAAAAAATCTGGCCCTGAGTTGGTTTTTCTTCAGCTAAAATCAGCTTCAGTAAAGTTGTCTTGCCGGCTCCTGATTTTCCAACAATAGAAACAAATTCTTTTCCGTCTATTTTAAAAGAAACATTATCCAAAGCAACCGTAGGTTTGCCGCTGGAATGAGAGGGATAAATTTTGCTAACGTTTTGGATAGAAAGCATAAATGAAATAACTAATTTCTAATTTCTTTTTCAATAAATTTGTCCAAGTCCCCATCTAACACTTCCTCTACGTCGGATGTTTCGACACCAGTTCTAAGGTCTTTAACTAACTTATAAGGATGTAAGACATAAGACCTGATTTGATTTCCCCAACTAGCAGAAACTGTTTTACCTTTAATTTCCTTTAATTCTTTCTTACGCTCTGCTTCTTTTAGCTGATAAAGTTTAGCGTAAAGAACTTTCATTGCTTTATCTTTATTTAATCCCTGTAATCTTTCCGATTGGGAAGAAACAGTAGTACCAGTAGGAAGGTGGGTAATCCTTACGGCTGATTCTCTTTTATTTACATATTGCCCTCCGGGACCAGAAGATCTGAATGTATCTAATCTTAAATCTTCCGGCTTAATTTTAATTTCCTCTTGCTCCTTTCTCCCGACTTCAGGTAAAACTTCAACTAACACAAAAGAAGTATGGCGAAGTTTTTTAGCAGAAAAGGGAGATTGGCGAACTAATCGATGAACGCCTGATTCATTTTTCAGAAAACCGTAAGCATAAGAACCTTTGATTTCTAAAGTTGCTGATTTGGTTCCGATTCTCCCTTCCGGCCCCCCGCCTTCACCAAATGACTGATGAATAACTTTTACCTGAAAGGTCTTTCTCTCGCAATACCGCTCAAACATTCTAAGCAACATTGTTGCCCAATCCTGAGCATCTATCCCTCCAGCTCCTGAGAATATTTCCATAATAGCATTATTCCTGTCGTATTTCCCGGAGAGAAAAACTTTAATTTCTTCTTTTTTTATTTCGTTTCCTAAGATCCGAGATTTTTCTTCAATTTCTTTGGCTAATTTCTCATCTTCTTCTGCTAATTTTTCCAGTTCCTTTAATTCTTCTAACTCTTCTATTTCTTTTTTAAGTTTCTCAACTTTCTCAATTTCTTCTTTTAAATTAGCAATCCCTTGATTAATTTCCGCAGCCTTTTCTTTGTCTTCCCAAAAATCCGCTTTTTCGGTTTTTTTTTCCAGCTCTTCTAATCTTTTTTCTTTTCTCTCAACGTCAAAGATGGTCCATCAAATAATGGAGCCGCTTTTCTAAATCTTCGATTTTAACCTCAGAATTATCCATATTCAATGGCGTTAAACTAATTATAATAGTTTACCACAACTTTCCCCAAAAATCAAAAAATAACCCCGCTGAGCGGGGTTGAAATGAGCCGGAGGCGAGATTTGAACTCGCGACTTGCTGTTTACGAAACAGCTACTCTACCACTGAGTTACTCCGGCATACCTGAGCGGGATACGAGAATCGAACTCGCCTCTCTTGCTTGGGAAGCAAACGTATTACCACTATACTAATCCCGCAACGTAAGAAATTTTTTTAAAAAAATTTCAACGTTGCTGGAACGTTTAAATTTTGCGATGACAAAATTTATTACGCTCCGCCTATTTTTTCCAAATACTTTTGAATTTTTCCCACCAAGTTCCTTCTTCCTCTTTAACTTCTTCTTTTTCTTCCTCTCTTTCTCCGGTAATAACTACCACTTCTTCGCCGGGGGCTTTTAAACCGAGCCGTTCTCGGGCTACTTTTTCTAAATATTCTTCACCCCCTGCCTGAGAAATATTTTCTTTTAACTCTTGATTTTTTTGTTCTAAAATCTCAATTTCTTCTTTTAAGCTTGCGGTTCTTGCGGTAAGCTGAGCCCTCCGCTGGTTAATCTTTAAATTCGTAACAATTAAAAATCCAATAACCAGCAAAAATAATACTTTAAACAATATTGAAAAAAATATATTTTTCCAAGAACTTAGCTTTTTCTTTTTCCTAAACTTTGCTATCATAAACTAATGTCGCTTAAACCTAAAACAATTTTTAAGATCATCTGGATTACCTTAATTTCTCTGGTTGTCTTGAGTATGATTTTTCTTACCTTAGCTCCCATATTTCGTTAATCATCTTAGCATAAAGAGTTAAGTTTTAAAAATTTTAAGAAATACATTGGGAGGGATGCGAACGCTTCCCTTCTCTTTTAATTTCTTTTTACCTTTCTTTTGTTTTTCTAAAAGCTTTCTTTTGCGAGAATAATCTCCACCATAAAGATAACCGGTAACATCTTTTCTTTTAGCTTTGACTGTTTCTCTAGCTATAATATTTGCCCCAATGACAGCCTGCAAAGCAACTGAAAACTGCTGAGCGGGTAAAGTTTCTTTTAACTTCTTAATTAATGCTTTTCCTTCTGTAAATGCTTTTTCCTTGGGAACAATTTTTGAAAAAGCGGATTCTTTTCTCCCGGCAATCAAAATATCCATTTTAACCAGCTCTGCTCCCCTAAACTCCGAAAACTTATAATTCATTGAAGCGTATCCCTGGCTCACGCTTTTTATTTTGTCATAAAGATTAACAATAATTTCTCTTAATGGAATCTCATAAATTAAAACAGCTCTTTCTGGACTAAGATAATCTGTTTTAATGTAATTTGCTCTGAGATTTTTCAATATTTCAACAATTTTACCAATATATCTGTTTGGAGTTATAACCTCAAGAGAAACCCACGGCTCTTCTGTTTCATTAGAAAAATCCGGCCAATCGCTTGCTGAATAAATAAACTTATCATCAACCTTATATACGACAGAAGGAGAAGAAATTATTAGATTAAAGCCAAATTCTCTACGAATTCTCTCTGATATAATTTCAGCGTGCAAAGTTCCAAGAAAACCGCATTTAAATCCTCTTCCTAATGATTCTTTTGTTTCTTGCTCAAAAACCAAAGAAGGATCATTAAGTTTTAATTTGGAAAGAGCGTCTTTCAATAAGTCAAAATCATCCGGGTTTTCAGGATATAAACTGGCGTAAACCATTGGCTTTGGCTCTTCATAACCAGGTAACGGCTTAACATCTGACATTGCTATCGTATCACCTACCTTTATTTTTCCCGGTTCTTTAATACCGGTTGCGATATAGCCGATTTCACCTGCGCAAAGTTTTTCTTGGGGAGAAAATTCAGGAATAAAAAATCCCAATTCTTTTATACCCGCCGATGTTTTGGCAGCCAAAAGCTTTATTTCGTCTGTTTTTTCAACTTGTCCATCAATAATTCTAACATAAGTAATTACTCCTTTATATCGATCATATATTGAATCAAAAATTAAAGCCCTGAATGGTTTTTCTTTTTTAATATCTGGCGGCGGGACCTTATCAATAACAGCTTCTAAAATCTGTTTAACGTTAGTCCCATTTTTAGCTGAAATCTTAATAATTTCTTCTTGTTTAACTTTGAGTAATTTAGTTATTTCATTTACGGCTTGCTCAATATTGGCTTGAGGCAAATCAATTTTATTAATCACTGGAATAATAAATAGGTTTTGTTTCTGAGCTAATTCTAAATTAGCCAATGTTTGCGCTTGAATTCCCTGGCTAGCATCAACTAACAATACAGCTCCCTCCACAGCTGCTAAAGATCTTGAAACTTCATAAGAAAAATCAACATGTCCAGGTGTATCAATTAAGCTTAGAATAAAATTTTTATAAATCATTCTAACCGGCTGCATTTTTATTGTTATGCCTTTCTCTCTTTCCAAATCCATCATATCTAAAAACTGAGGTCTCATTTTTCTTGACGAAACAGCGCTGGTTAATTCTAAAAAACGGTCAGCCAAAGTGGACTTACCTGCATCAATATGAGAAATAATACAAAAGTTCCTAATTTCCATTTATTTTTCTGAAAATTACTGTTTTTAACGTTTTAATTTCCGGAGATTTTAATGCAAAAGCAGATATAATAAAAACAATAACTCCTGCTATGCTTGCTAAAGCGGCTTGAGAAAATATTCCCCAGAAGGTCTGCATATTAACAAAATTAGCAACTATTTGACGAACAAAATAACAAGTCAAGCCCAGTAAAACACCGGAAGCTAGAATTTTAATAAAAGAGTCGAATATCTCTTTTATTCTAAAATCCCCTACTTTCTTATGCAGAAACATCAAAAGCAAACTCACCTGAAATATCCCTGAAACAGCTAAAGCTAAAGGAAGGCCAATAACTGAATTCTCTTTGATTCCCTGGAGGTCAAGAAAACTTATTAAAAAATTTTGAAAAGCATTTTCAAACCCTAAAACCCAGACAAAGAAATAACATAAAACAATATTTAATCCTACTGTAAATAAAGTTACTAATGCAGGTATTTTAGTATTTTGAAAAGCATAAAAGGTCTTAGAAACTAAAAGCGCGAGCCCATAAGCAAAAATAGCAAAACTAAAAATACCCAAACAAGCAGCGGTAAGTTGAGTATCAGCCCAGCCGAATTTCCCTGTTCCTAAAATTACTCTAACAATCTGGGCTCTTAAAATAAATGTCAAAATACTAACAGGCACAATTAAAAAAAGAATCTGCCTGAAAACAGAAGAAAACTTTTGAATAAGTTTTTCTTTCTCTTTTTTGGAAAAATATAATGCTAAAAATGGAAAAGCAGCAGTAGAAAAAGAAACAGCAATAAGAGTTATCGGAAGATTCTGAAGATTATTTGCTAAACTAAACACCGCAATACTTCCTGCCGCTAAAGTAGAACCAATAGCAGTAATTACTATTAAATTAATCTGGCCCGCAGCTAAGCCAATAGCTCTAGGAATAGTTAATTTTACAGCCCTAAGAAAACCGGGTTCAGAAAAGTTTAAAACTTTTTTAAGCCTGAATCCGACTTTCAAAAGAATAGGAATCTGAACAAAAAGATGAAGAAAAGCTCCAAATACAACTCCCCAAGCAAGCCCTTTTAATCCCATCAAAGGAACAAAAAACATAATTCCGAAAATAATTCCAAGATTATACATAATAGGAGCTAAAGAAGTAACAAGAAATCTTTTAAACACGCGCAGAATACCGGAAATAATATTGCTTATTCCAAGAAGAATCGGGCTTAAAAACATAATTCGAGTTAGCAAAACAACTGACTCTTTTTTATCTCCAATAAATCCAGGGACAATTATAGAAAGAATTTGAGGAACAAAAATGATTAAAACAGCGGATATTACAATTAAAGAAATAAAAAAGAGGTTTACAAGATTAGAAAAGAATCTCCATGCTTGCTCATGGGAACGGACTAAATGCTCGCTGAAAATAGGTATTATAGCAGCTGAAATAGCTCCCATAATAAGAACCATAGAAATAAAATCGGGTATTCTAAAAGCGGCGTAATAAATATCAAGCTCATCTCCAGCTCCAAAACTGCCAGCTAAAAGGCGGTCTCTAAAAAGACCCAGAAGGCCGCTAATCAAAGACGCTGCCGCTAAAATCCCAGCAGCAGAAGTAATTGTCTTTGTTTTAGAATTAAAGATATGATTGTACATATTTTCGTAAAATTATAATGGGAGTTTGTTGGTTGGATTGGCCGGCTGGATTGTCTTTAAGAGCTTCTAAAATTTCTTCTTTTCTATCTTTTAAATCATTGCTAATGCCAATAATATTTCTACCTAAATCATTGACATCTGCTATTATAAAAGAAAAACCAAACTTATTTTTTAATTCTTCGCAAACTTTATCTGAATCTTTAGAACCCAATATTCCCATCTCGGCATATTGAGAAAATGCCTCTCCGTAAAAACCATCTATTTGGGAAATCTGATGGCCAGCCACTCTGTAAAAAGTTCCAGAAATTCCAAAAATTTTAGCCGCACCGCTGCAGAAACAAGCAAATAAAATTCTTGGCAGGCCTGCTAAATTAATAGCTACTTGCATTTTCAAAGGATTTCCTACTGAAAAACCATAAGGCGTCTTTTTGGCAAATCTTGAAAGAAATTTTGCCCAAAACCCAACTTTAACATCTTTTTTATACACTACCTTATTTTGAATAATTGAAACAATTTTTTGGCATAAAACAATAATGTCTTCCTCTTTAGCAAAAGGCAAAACATATTTTGAAATAATCCCAACCAAGTTATCCGAAGTTTTAATAAAATGGGTCTTTATCGGGTATCTGGTGTATTCCATAGTTCAATCTTACTATTTTTCCCTTGATTTTTTA
>Ga0268278_1000576_pt1 | contig 24896 bp, 21 predicted proteins | sample saktaG_3_FD_190135 | JGI IMG/M metagenome (GOLD analysis project Ga0268278, IMG submission 190135) | Saline water microbial communities from Sakinaw Lake, British Columbia, Canada - sak_2010_1_5_55m | ecosystem: Environmental > Aquatic > Non-marine Saline and Alkaline > Saline ...
AGTATATAGCCGTCGGGCCTGACGATTACGCCGGAACCGCCTTCAAATACAGGTTTATTCCCTGATAGCCTGTTTTTTTCCGTGTAGATAAATACAACAGACGGCATCGCTTTTTCAATGGCGGATGCGTACGTGGGAGGCGGAGTTAGTGTATAAGCAGCTCTGGCTGCCGGGTCGGTCACTGCAGCGGGCGCCTGCGCCGTTACCGGCGGGTACAGGCTTGTTGCTAAAGCTGCAGCGCAGAGCACGAGGATGAAAGCTCTGCCCAGCCATACAAGCCTGTTTCCGTTGTCAGTGACCCGAGTATTTGTGCCCATGTCTTAAGCCTAACCCGTAATAAGGCCGTTGAACATGGCCTGTTAGTCCCTGTTTACGTAAATACATGTAGTACTTTAGTAAGAATTGGAGAAAGGCCTTGCGGCGCCGGATGGCGCCATCAAAAAGAAAGCGGCGCAATAGGTAACGCCGCCGAACGGGAAGAGTCTGCTTTAATTAAAAGTATCTTGCAGCCCGGGTTCGGCGAATTTGAACCCCTTCTCCTTAACGAGCTTCAAGCAGGTATCTGCTACAACGGGGTCATAGAGTTTGCCCCTGTTGACGGATATTTCCTCGAGCGCTTTATCGATACCCAATGCCGGCCGGTAGGGACGTGATGAAGACATGGCCTCAAACACGTCTGCAACTGCCAGTATCCTGGCCTCGAGTATTATATCCTTATCGCGGAGCCGCTGCGGATATCCAGACCCGTCCAATCTTTCATGGTGCTGCCATACGGTCAGGGCAATGGGCAGGGGAAGGTCCAGGCCGGCAAGTATGATGTAGGCATTTTGTGGATGCAACCTGATCATGCCCATGTGCATTTCATTGAGCTGGATCCGGTACATAAGTATCTCCAGCGGCACGGCAAGTTTGCCCGAATCATGTATATACGAGCTCAAACGGATGATTTCGATTTGCTCCTGCGGAAGGCACATCTCGGCGGCTATAGCGCAGGTAAGCTCGGACACACGGCGCTCGTGGTTGGCTGTATAGGGGTCCCTGCCTTCGTGAAATTTCGACGTGGCCACAATGATATGCTGCAGCGCTTCGCGGTACTTTTCGAGTTGTACCAGTGCCCTGCGCAGCTCCTCATTTTGCCCCTCAAGCTCGGCCTTTTGTGCCTGCAGTTCATGTACGAGTTTAACCAGGTCCTGCATCTTTTTGCCCGCCGTCATCTTTTATAGCAACCCTGCCGGCCACACTTCTTGTTCTCCTGTCACACCTGTAAATACACAGGGTTATTCCAGCCTGTGATATTCCAAACATATTATCCTATGTGGCAAATAAAATCAACCATGGCGGTACCCTTAAGTATATCCTTTAGATACGACGCGTGCACAGTGTTGACACGAGCTATTATTAATGATAGTCTTATCAGCCAGATACGGTTTGTAGTTTATTTTACGAAGGTAAGGGTGATGCAGGCGGTAATATTGTGCGGCGGTTTGGCCGTGAGGCTGGGCAGTCTGACCGAGGGCTGTCCCAGGTCCATGCTGCAGGTATGCGGTCGTTCCTTTTTCGGAGAGCAGATACAAGGGCTGGAGGGCAGTTGTGCTCAGTGTGATAATTCCCGCCCGTAACGAGGAGAAGACGATTTACGCAGTTGTAAGAGCAGCAATCCGGCAAGCCGATGAAGTAATCGTCATAGATGATGGAAGTGTTGATGCCACCTCTCAGATTGCCGGGGAAGCCGGCGCCAGGGTTCTCGTCAACGCAGGGACAAGAGGCTATATCGAATCATTGAAGACAGGGTTCCGGCAGGCTGCAGGGGATATCATCGTTACCTGTGACGCCGATGGGGAGCATAACCCGGAGGACATACCCCTGCTGATTGAGCCGATTCAAACCGGCCGGGCGGACCTGGTTTTTGGAACGAGAAGAAAGGTGCCGCGGATATCTGAGAAATTGATCAACCGGCTTACCGGACTTCGGATCAACCTGTCCGATTCATGCACCGGATTCAGGGCTTTAAGGAAAGACCTGGCGGTAAAACTGGATTTGAAGGGTAAATGCACCTGCGGTATTTTTGCCCTGGAGGCCGGCCATTACGGGGCAAGAATTGATGGCATTCCGATCACGACGGTTTCTGTAGATAAGCCCAGGAAAATTGCCTGGTTTCATGCTGAGCAGACCCTTTGTGTACTCGGCTGGTTACTAAGTGGACAAGGGCAGAGAAGCCTTAACAACAATAAACGTACGTAAGGAGGAGACAAATGAGGGTTTTCATAGCAGGAGTTGATGGCTACTTGGGCTGGCCGCTGGCGCAATACCTGGCGGCGCGCAAGCACGAGGTCGCAGGCTGCGATTCCTTCCTGCGCAGGAAATGCGTAAAGGAGATAGGTAGCCAGTCAGCTACGCCTATCAAATCCATGGAGAGGCGGCTGGATGCTTTTCGTGAGCATTACCCGCAGGGGCTGATGTTCAGGGAGGGTGACCTGCAGGATTACAAATTTGTGTTTGAGTTCTTCAAGGACTTCCAACCCGAGGCCATTGTGCATTTCGGTGAGATCCCGTCTGCGCCCTACAGCATGATCGATGTACAGCACAGCACCTTCACCCACACTAATAACCTCACGGGCACGATTAACATGCTCTATGCCATGAAGGAAGTGTGCCCTAAGGCGCACCTGGTTAAGCTGGGCACCATGGGTGAATACGGCACGCCCGATGTCGACATTCCCGAGGGATTCTTCACCATAGAATACCGTGGCAGGAAGGCCACGCTGCCCTTCCCGCGCCTGGCTGGGAGCTGGTACCACCAGACCAAGGTGCACGATTCGAACAATATCATGTTCGCCTGCAGGATCTGGGGACTGCAGTCCACCGATATCATGCAGGGTGTGGTCTTCGGCACGCGCATCGATGAGATGGGCTCGGACGATAGATGGCTCACCCGCTTTGATTTTGACGAATGCTTCGGCACGGTCATCAACCGCTATTGTGCCGAGGCCGTCATCGGCCATCGCCTGTCGCCTTTTGGTATGGGTGGGCAGACGCGGGGATTTCTGCCGTTGAGGGACTCGATGCAATGCCTGACCATCGCTATCAACAATCCGCCCAAAGAGGGTGAATACCGGGTGTTCAACCAGTTCGAGGAGCTGTACTCGGTGACCGAGCTGGCGGAGAAGGTCAAGAAGGTGGGCGGTGAGTTTGGCCTCAAGGTGGAGGTTGAGCATATAGAGAATCCGCGCAAAGAGATGGAGGAGCACTACTACAACCCCGATCATAAGCACCTGCTTGACCTGGGCTATCAGCCCACGCATGGGGTGGAGCAGGAGATGCGGATAATGATGAAGGACCTGATCAAATATAAGGACAGGATAGAAGAGAAACGGGAATGCCTGATACCTGAGGTGAGATGGGACGGCACGAGGAGGAAGTCGAAAGCGCTCAAAGCGGTAACAGCCTGATATGAAGGTAATCATCACCGGCGGCTGCGGTTTTATCGGCGCCAACCTGGTCAAATACCTGGCCGGCAGGGGCATCATGGTGAGGGTACTGGACAACCTGTCCACGTGCTCCAGGCAGTTTGCCTGCAGCGGGGCTGCCGATGGCAAAACCCGCAACCCGGGTTTAGACCTGGTCGTTGGCGATATCCGGGATAAAGAGGTTGTAAACAGCAGCGTGCAGGGCATGGACGCTATAGTCCACCTTGCCGCTCATACCGGGATCGTCAAGTCTCTGGAAAACCCGGCTGAGAATTTTGATATCAATGTAGCCGGCACAGTCAACGTATTGGAAGCCTGCCGTCGTAATGGTGTAGGCAAATTTATCTTTGCCTCTTCCAACGCGGCCGTGGGACAGCAGGTGCCGCCGGTTGACGAGCTGAAATTGCCCAAACCGATCTCGCCCTATGGGGCTGCCAAGCTGGCGGGCGAGGCGCTGTGCTCGGCTTACTATCAATCCTTCGGTATCAAAACTGCCGCCCTCCGCTTCGCCGGCTGTTACGGTCCTTATTCAGAGCATAAGACCAGCGTAATCATCAGCTTCATGAAAATGGTAAAGGAAGGCAAACCTGTCACCATCTACGGTGATGGCAACCAGACCAGGGACTTCATCCATGTGGAGGATGTTTGCCAGGCTATTTATCTCTGCCTGACCATGCCCGAGGCGAAAACAGATCCGCAGGATTGCTGGGGTGAGGTTTTCCAGGTTGCCACCGGGGTGGAGACCACGATTAACAGCTTAGTCGATTTAATAGGTATAGTAACAGGAAAAACAGTAACGAGTGTACACCAACCGGAGCGCAAAGGGGAGATCCGGCGTAATTACTCTGACATCAGCAAGGCCAGTGCGAGGCTTGGCTTCAGGCCGTTAATTACGCTTCAGCGGGGATTGCGTGATTTATCCGAATGGTTAAATGCAGTAAACAAATGAAAATCTGTGCAATAATTCCGGCCTGTAATGAGGCAGCGACAGTAGGCGAAATCATACGCCGGACTAAAGAATATGTTATTGATATCTGGGTAATCGATAACGGCTCCACTGATGACACGGCTGAAATTGCCCGACATAATGGTGCTCGAATTATTCCATATCCTGATAAGAGGGGTTATGGTGCTGCCCAGTATGCGGGGCATATGTTCGCAATTAAAGAAGGCTATGAGTACATACTTCAGTTAGATGCAGATGGGCAGCATGATCCCAAATATATCCCCAAACTGATTGCGGCCATGCGGGATGGAGATTATGATATAGTGCTTGGCAGCAGGTTTTTGGGCGGCAATAGTAATAATGTCTCTTTCATCAGAAAAAGTGGAATCTTTTTTTTCTCTACGTTAGTTAGTATTTTGGGTCACACTACTATTACAGACATTACTTCTGGGTATAAGGTTTACAAAGTAAGCGGCCTTAAGAAATTACACAAGCCATCGGATATTAACCCAGCGGTGGAACAAATGATGGAGATTGCAAAAAAGGGTATGAAGATTGGAGAGGTACCAATTGAAATGCCGTTGCGCGATATGGGAACATCTCATTTATCACTTATAAGATTTACTATTTATCCATTTCGCGGTCTTTGGGGTATTATTAAAGTCATGCTATTTAGGTGAATATATCAATAGAAACACTAGATAAACAATGCTCACCCGTATAGTATTAAGTATTGACCTTGAACTGTTTTCAGATACATTTGCATTTCAAAAGCTCAACACTGTATGGGCATCTGGAGAAAATGGTGAGACAGGAGTGATAAAGCTACTTGAACTTTTCCGACAACACAACATTACAACTACATTCTTTGTGGTTGCCCGACATGCGAAATCACATAAGCACTTGTTGCAACAAGTAAAAGAAAACGGACATGAAATTGCATCCCATACATTGACACATAGATCGCTGCTAAGCCTGACTAATACAGAGATCAGAAGCGAGGTACAAGATTCCAAGAAAATACTTGAAGATACAATAGGGTGTGAAGTACAGGGTTTTAGAGCACCGGCATTTGCAATAAATGAATATATTGTAGATACAATTATTAAAGGCGGTTATCGATATGACAGCTCGGTCGCACCCTGCATACACATACCGGGGTGGTATGGATTTCCAAACGCTCCGAGATTCAAATTTAATATTCGGGAGATATATCCGGCTATATCCACTGATTTTACCGAATTCCCGGTAGCAGTAAATCCAATTATGCACATTCCTGTATCTGGTATGTGGATGCGAATGTTAGGAAAAAATTATGTAATATGGAGTATACAATCTCTAATGAAAGTGGATGCTATACCAGTCATCTGTGTACACCCCTGGGAGCTTGTTGAATTACCCAGGTTAAACGGAATTCCGTGGAGGGTATATCATCAAACCGGACGCAGAACACTGAAAATAATCGATCATATTCTGAAGGACATAAACGCGCATTTTGTGCCAATCCGGGATTTATTATAGGTTAAGTGATTAAATTCAATAGATATCTGGTGTGCAATGACAATTAAATGGTTTTCAAGAGATTTTAGAGAAGGAGACGAAGATAATCTACGCAAGCTTCACAAATTAGTTTTCGATACACAGATAAGCATCGAGCGGTGGAAGTGGCGATACAAAGAAAACCCCGCTGGACAATCAATTATAGTTGTCGCGGAGTCTAACCAGAGAATTGTAGGACAATATGCTTTGGTTCCACTTATTATGAGAATTGAGAATACATTGTGCGTAGGTAGTCAATCACTTGATACCATGGTTCATCCTGATTATAGAGGTCAAGGAATATTCGTTTCGCTTGCGGAAAAAGCCTATAAGGTAGCTGAAGAAAAGGGAATTCGCTTCATATATGGCTTCCCTAATGGAAATTCGCATTATGGAATTACTACTAAGCTAGGATGGCGGGACATTTACGATGGAATACCTCTGTGGATAAAACCGATTAATCTTGAATCATTAATTAAGAAACGTTTTCTGCATAATTATTTAATAGCCAAGATGGGCAGTAGTGCTAGTAAGCTAATCTTGTGGCTATTAAATAATAAATATTCTAGGATACAAGAAAACACAGCAGTATGTGTGATCAGGGAGATATCAAGTTTCGATAATAGGTTTGATGCACATTATCAGGCAGCCTCAAAAGAATATAGTATCATGGTAGTACGAGATGAACGCTATCTGAATTGGAGATATTTAAGAAAACCTGGTGAAAGATACACCACTTTCGTTGCTGAAAGAGGGGAGCGATTATTAGGCTATATCGTCTTAAAATGCGCGGAAAAGTTCGACTTACAAATTGGTTTTATTGTAGATATTCTTGTGATTCCTCAGGAATCACAGGCAGCTAGGCAACTAATATCTGCGGCAACGGAATATTTTACAATGAAGAAAATGGATATTGTTGGTTGTCTTATGCTACCCAGTACATTTTATTCCCAGAAACTCAAGCAAATGGGTTTTATTATGACACCCAAGAAACTACTACCTCAGGAAATGTATTTGGGTGTCCGTAGCTTTTCAAATCAATATACTAGAGAGTTTCTGACTATCCCACGTAATTGGTTTATAACGTGGGGTGACCATGATGTCATTTAAGTTCTATACATATATGTAATCGATATTTCTTGTTTTGGTAATTTAAAAACGAAAAAATTTCCCTTTATACAGATTATAAATTTAGCTAATAGTTGAGCATGGATACAAGAAAACCTAGAATTGGATTTGTTTGTGGTTTATCCACATTCGTCAATGGGGTTCCTTATGTGGGTGCAGCTTTAAAGTACATAAAGTTGTGGCAATTATTATCTGACGAGATAGTATGGATAGGTGCGAGCAACCTTCAGATTGACAGCAAATTATTAGATAATGTCATTACTATGGGGATAAGGTGGAGTGACGTACATGAGAAACCATTATTAATTCAAGTGTTATACCATCTTTCACAACAAATTAAAATTACACTGAAATTATTTAAGTTAAGAAAAGTTGACATTCTTATTTTTGCACGTGGTTTAGATTTTTACATCCTCCCCATTTTATTTGTTCGAATTTTCTTACATAATAAGGTAATTATAAAAAGCGATGGCCGGTCTTCTGTGGCAGCAATGATGTATTTAGGAAAAGGTAAGAGATACAAGGTAGCAGTGATTAAGATTATAGAATGGATGTCTTATTTTCTAGCAAATAAAATAGTCGTTGACTCGACCTATGCAATTAAACTTTATAATATGCAAAAATATGGAGACAAGATTTGCGTGGCCTCCAGTGATTGCTTTGTAGATACCCATTTTTTTACTAATTATAAAGAACTTTCAGATAGGGAGTACGACGTGGCTTATGTGGGTCGTTTTTCGAGAAAAAAAGGGTTTTTAGAATTCATGCAAGCTGTGCAATTACTTCCAAGAAGTGAACAGAATAAGGTCATAATAATTGGTGCTGAGCCAGTGGATTACGAAGTTCAAAAGTTACTGACTGACATCAAAACCCAAAATAAAGCTCGCGTAGTAGACTGGGCTGAGCCTGATGAGTTAGTCAGGTACTTAAATGATATCAAGGTAGTAGTTATCCCTTCTTATGGGGAGGGCATGACGAGTACAGCTCTTGAAGCAATAGCTTGTGGATGCATGGTAATAGCGACCCCCGTAGGTAGCCTTCCAGCGATAATAAAGGATGAGAGCACTGGCTTCATCCTGAAAAATAACTCTCCCACGGAGATTGTTGCAGGAATAATCAGGGCACTAAGCTATCCACGTTTAGACAGCATTGCACAAAATGCTCGGCTTCTTATCGATGAGGAATATACATATGAGGCAATGTCGGATAAATGGCGCAATATACTAAAATGCTTATAAGGATAAGTGATTTTTGACTGTACAAAACAATTCCCGCAGCATACGTGGCTTCATTTTATTAATCATTCTGCTTGTCTCTACTAATATCGCCATTCTTTTAAATATTCCTGTATACAGACAAATTCTTGGTCTTTTTTTATTACTTCTCCTTCCTGGCATGTTAATACTTTTCATGTTAAAGCTCAATAGATTAGGTTTAGCTGAGAAAATTATATTGAGCGTCGGTTTCAGTGCAGCCTTTCAAATGATCTTTGGATTGTTGATTAACTATGTCTGCCTTAGCGTTGGCTATACTACTCCACTATCAACACATTGCTTAATATTCACGCTGAATCTTCCATTAATTGGTCTATTGGTAACTGCATATATAAGGAACCCAGATGCCTTTTGTGTTTTCCCCTTCCATATTGAGATAAATACGGAGGGAAAGCTCGGCTTGTTGCTCCCCTGTTTTCTTCCCCTTCTAGCCATCCTAGGTATGCTTTTATTCAATACATCAGGTAATAACGTGGTTTTGCTTGCTTCTATATGCTTAATTCCAGTCTCGATAATTATGATGGCTTTATTTAGGCGAAAATTATCTACTGATACGTACTCCCTTGCAATTATAATGATCACATTTGCACTTTTAGCAATGCCTTGGTTGAGGTCGGAGCATGTATTTGGACAAGACGTTCACATAGAATATTATGCATTTGCTACTACACTTTCTAATCAAAGTTTCACTTTACTGGGTTTGAATACTATCGATTCTTGCGTAGGTAGTTCACTGCTGCCTGCGATCTTTCAATCTATTATGCAAATAGGTAAAGAAGAATATCTTTTTAAAGGTATCTATGCTCTGATATGCATCTTTACACCTTTGGTTGTCTACGTAATATCAAAAAAGTATATTGGTGCTTTCAACGCATTCCTAGCGGCCTTTTTTTTCACTTGCCAAATAGCAGTTATATACGCTCCGCTAAGCCCACGTACAAATTTAGCATTGTTTTTCTTCGCCCTTTGTATTATGACTCTCTTTACAAAAGAAATAGCCGAGTTTGAAAGAAAAATACTATTTATAGTGTTTATGGTTGCCACCATTTTCTCACACTATTCTAGCGCCTATATCTTTTTTTTCTTGTTGCTTTTAACCTACTTGTTGACCCTATTATTTAAAAAATCCAACCGTATAGGACGAATCTCACTCGTATCCGTCATTTTATTTATTGCTTTCATTTTTGTTTGGTATAGTGAGGTTATTCAAACACCTTTTAGAGCGGGGACCCACTTTGTTACGATGACAGTATTATCGTTACAAGATATTCTAGATTTTACTTCAGAGTTAAGAGGAAAACAGGTGGCATTGGTATTTGGCACGATGCTAATGAACATAATAGATTATTTCTATCTTGTTACAGTTTGGCTGACATATGGTTTCATAGCCTTCGGTGTTATAGGTACCATTGGCAAACGGCGCGGAATGGTTGATAGTATTTGGTATCGCGATGCCCCAGTTGAATTTCTCAAAACCAAATTTGATATAGAATATTTTCTAATGTCAATAGTTTGCAGTGGAATAGCAGTACTGGCATTATTACTTCCTGGGATTTCAAAATATGGGTTAACGCGATCATTTCCTCAACTCTTGGTTGTTCTATCCACTTTTTTTATACTTGGTGGATTGATGCTCGCAAAGTTTTTAAAGGTACGAGCTCACTGGCTTATCTTACTAATCCTGATTCCCAACTTTATGTTTGTGACTAGTGTTTGCTATGAAATATGTGGCGTTCATGACGGAGCACTTCGAAGTCCAATCGGTCAGGTAGTTCTCAGTAATAAGGTGGCCAGTTCTAGTAGGGTACTCGTCTATGATGTCGAGATGAGAAGCGCCCAGTGGCTGCAATCCCACATTGATGAACAAAGTTTGGTCTATGCTGGTGATGACTATGGCAAGCAAAAATTAATTAGTCAGGGTAAATTTTATCCTAATTCATTGAGTAGCTGGCCATTTATTAATCGCAAGCAGGTGGCCGGATTCATTTGGTTAAGTTATGATAATATAGTAAATCAAAAGCTAATTTATTCAGGGGAATTATATAATATAAATGATTATGTATACGTACTCAATGGTAAAAATAAGGTCTATACCAACGGAGGATCAGAGGTATTGAAATAAACGATTATCCGCCGACCTTTCTAACCCTGATTTCCTTGTTTCAGGGGTTTTCGCTAACACGTTTGTTATTATTAATGCGATCCAAAATAAGTTTAAAGCCTTTTATTAATTGAAAAAGGTTATCCGATTTCCAATTTGCACAGCGTGTCTCATGGAGATAAATCGCTTTAGCCAAAATAGAAGCGCCAAATACATCTTTAATCCCGTACTCTTTAGTCGAAATAATCAACTGTTTGAAAATGTAATAGTATAATTTTTTCAGTTGTTGAATGAATAGCCTTAATCTATATCTTTTGATTTTTTTATAGATAATATCCATATTTATATTATTGTCGTGCGCAACCCGGCTACAATACTTTCTTAACTTAGCGTAGTCTATATTTGCCATATCGGCTAATGCTAGTGACAACTGATCCTCCAATTTAATTTTTAAGAAATCGTGGTGTAAATGCATTGATTGAAGGTAAATTTCGTAAACTATTATGGGGATCGATTTAGGAATTTCTCTATCAGCCAACAAGCGGTGAAATGGAATATTTTCTTCTGAGAGAAATTCCTGAGCAGGAACTATACCTTTCCCGGTACCGAAGTACGATGCTCCAATGCTATGAGAAGACTGACCACCAATCGATACAGGTTTCTTCAATATCACATAGGTATCCAACACACTGGCCAAAGCAAGAGCTGAATAGACATCCGGGATCATTGATAAAAAAAAGGCGCCGCTTGATGTGCGCGCCCGGTTAATAGCCTGGATATCTACAAATCCCCCTACATATAACCGTGGCAAATCGAAATAAGTCGCTTCCCCGCGCATCAATTTACCTAACCATTTACGCCCATTACGTAGTTCAATACCAGCAGTTAAGGGAACAATCAACCTATTGTCCCAGATGCAACTATTGGGCCAGGCGTAACCACACCATAGTGATGTAATCGCCTGGCACCCAGTTTTCTTAATCACATCGGCAACTATAGTTAATGCCCCAGTCAATAGGCCATCATCATCGCCTATAATTGACACCCAACCATCCGTAACATGGCTAAGTGCGAACTCATAATTATGTGACATGCTGACGCGCTTACCGGTATTAACGTATTTAATTCGAGGATCAGAAAATGTAGATACTACTTCCCTCGTGTTATCCTGACTAAAGTTATCACTTACAATGATTTCTAAATTCTCATAGTCTTGCGCGACAACTGTGCGCAAGCAATGCACGAGCGTGTCTGCTCGTTCTCTTGTAGGTATAATAATAGAAAATTTAATTTTTTCCATAATACAACACTTTACTCCTTATGTATGTTTAAACCTTCCTACGCCAATTTAATCTTCAATAACTCATTCAATAACCAACTTCTTGTGGTGGGAGTTACTAGTGCTGTGACCGCTATTGTAGAGATTGAAACGAGTATTATGCAGACCGCCGTTATAATCTGAGAAATCTGGATTCCTATTAGTAATCGTCCTAGCCCGGCAACTATTAAGCTTGCTACAAGAGGCAGGCTTACATCCTGCCAATACCAACGCCATTTTTCAGATATTAATATCCGCCGATGCATGAATGGAATAGTGATCAAGACATATCCACTATTAATAATGACCCATACGCTTGCTCCACCCACTGCGCCGTATTGGCTGGTCAGGTATACAATCAACGGCGCCATTGTTAATACAGCTATCAGATGGCTATATAAAAAAAGCTTTGTCCATCCATTGGCTAATTGCAGTGCGTATGGAATATTCATTAACCCATTAAGAGCCGTACCGCAAATTAGAATGCTCACCAAAATGTGTGTCTTTTCAGCTGTCACTGGATTTTGCGTCCAGATAAGCATAATTTCATAAGAAAACATAGCGACAACAGCGGTTAATGGCAAGATCAGGACAGACATTAGTTGACAAATTTTATGATAGAGCTGCTTCAATTCCTCCTGGTCATCCAGATAGACTAATTGAGTGAATCGCGGATATGTTGCAGAAAAAACCGGCGTAATAAGACGATAGAGGGCCATGGCAACAACCCAGGCCAATGAGTAGTAACCAAACATTTCAAGGGTCAGCATCTTGCTCAGAATTAGCTTATCCAGTTGAGTTAGAATTGTTGCCAAAATTCCAATCCCGAACATTCCGCTAGCAAAATGCCAAACCCCAGTCAGGAGTTGCTTTTGAAAAGTTGCCATTTTCCCAGTATACGGAAGCCTGTGCCAGAGAAACCAGGCTAAAATGCAGGTGTTTATGCCACTGATGATGATCTGCCATGAAAAGAAGGCCTGAATTGTTGGAGAGATCAACCATATGATCAAAACGGCGCCCGCGCCACTCAAAGTGCTCATGCCTATAATGATCACATTTAGCAGAACCTGCCTTTGGAGGCCCCTAAGCCCCCCGGAGTATAAAGCGGCAGGCCATTGTAGCGCCATTGCAATTCCCATGATTATAAGAGCCTGTTCTATTGTTTCAGAAGACAGTTGCCCTGCCTTAATCCAATGATTTGCAATGAAAGGCGCCATTGCCATAACAGAAATTCCGATGAGGATGGCTGCAGACCAGTAAATAATTTCCAGTGAGCGTACCAAATTACGCATTTCCTGCTCCCTGCCCGGCAACACGGAAAGACGTGCCATTTCACGGGTCAGTGTAGCGCTCAGCCCCATATCTAAAATGACGAACATTGCCTGAAGCGTAGTAAAGATACCGATTAGACCAAATGATTCAATACCCATGAATTTTATATAAAGAGGAACAAATGCCAGGTACATGAGGCCTTGCCAGATACTGCCAGTAAAATTGGCGACGATATTTTTTTTGAGTAGATTCATTGGAAAAGACTTGTTTATTTTAGTGCGTTTATAAATATGAGGTTTCACTTTACACGATGTGACTATTCATCTGGCGCAGCGTGCAGTCCAGTTTTTATTAACATTCCTTGTCCTGTAGGTAAGGATAGAATATTTACGTCTATTTTATCAGCCCAGTCGTCCATAGCTTTTTTTTCCTCATATGCTCCACAGTACGCATAATCATCTAACAAAATGATCGAGCCTATACTTAATTTGGGGTAAAAATGCTCAATAGCTGCAATTTCAGGAATAACGCAATTCATATCAATATGCAAATAAGCCACTTTATCAACAGTTATAGTATTTAATGTCTCCGGAATAGCACCCTTAATTAAATGCACTCTATCCCATTCTTGAAAATTCTTTACTACTGATAGATAATTTTTATTATAATATGTCTTACGTTTCTCTTCGTTATATGATTCTACATCGCCAATTCTGACAAGTTCCTCTGAAGTAAGATATCTCTGGTCAAGGCCTTCAAATGTATCAAAAAGGAAAAAATTTTTATTTAGTTCATTCCAATTTAAATATTCCATAATTGCTGAACTAAGAAAGCCGTTTCCTACTCCACATTCCACATAATCTCCTTCTATTCTGCTGCAAGTGTGGGCAGCCCATAACCCAACGTGCACCCTCCAATGCCATTTTAAATCTTGTCCATTTGCTGCCTTTATTCCCCTATCATAAGCTTGAATAAATTTATCATCCAATAAAAATTCATTACTGTGCCGGCTCATTAATCCATCTTGGAAGTAGGCATGATACGGTTCAAGTGCTTTAATTGCTGCAACTGGTTTCTTAGAAATGCCAATGTTGTACCCTGCCATATTTGTTAATTTTATTAATAAATCATATATTATTCTTTTAACTGTCATACATAATCTCCCTGCAAATTTGGGTTGTACAATTATCGCCCGGTAGCCTCGAATTTTTTCATTCGAGGCGATTCGCTTTTGTACTTCGTCTTCAACATTCTATGCTACACCGTCCAGTAGTTAAATCTGTTACCACCCTGCGCCACAATTTCGTTAAGATAATTGGAATTCATTACATATATATCCGCACCCGGTATTAGCATGGATAGTGCCTGCTCTGGCGCGAAAACGCGTACGCCACTTGTAGCAAGATACTTGCCCCATTTAGCCGGATTAATATCTATGCACATATCGATAACGACTCCTGCCCGTTTAATGTAAAAGGCAAAAATCACGCCTTTTGATGCGCCACCCCAAATCGCGCGCTGCTTCCCCCGCTTCAAATTAATGATATGTCCCTTGATACTGGACAGAAAATCCTGCGGGAATTCGATTATGTCACTATCGGTTGCATGCGGCACACATAATGAAGCAAGATCAGCAACGGCATATAGGTATTGATCTCCGAACATATACCCGCATTCAAGAACAGTGCCAAACATCCGCTTAACATCCGCCAGGCGAAAATAATTGACATGTTCGTAGTGCACATCGAACCAGGCACGGTGGCGGCAAATCCAGTCAAAACACGGTACTTCAATATAGATAGTGCCTTTATTACCATTGGCTCGAGCAATATTGGCAAGGAATCCAATAGGATCAGACATATGTTCAAGGACGTGACGTAATAATATACCATCCGCCGAAAGCCCAAGCCCGAGCTCGAAGCGATCTTTAATGATATGGCTACTCGTTCCATCATAGGCAGGGTCGATGCCGGTAATCAAATAACCAAGCTGCAGAAGATGCTCAAGAAAATAGCCTTTGCCGCAGCCAATTTCGATAAGCGTTTTCCCGAGGAAGCGGCGATTGATGATGTCGGTCACAGCGGACAGATGCTGCTTAAAAACTACGGAATAGGCCTGTTCATTCTGGTAATCAGCGTCGTAGACCAGCAGGTCCGGATCGAATGCAGTATTGAATACCAGGCCATTTTCCCTATTCTGAACGAGAACGATATTACCCGTCGGGCAAGCTATTGCCTCATCTTCAGTAGAGAACATCTTGTTTTGGAATACCGGCAACTGCTCCGTCCTAAATAGTTCTCGATCGCTCATGGTTATTCCAGAATTGTATTCAAGCGTCGGCGACATCCCCAAAAAGCCATCGGCTCATAATCTGGATAATCGTAATGACCAAGATTGAGATCAATGGTCCAGCCGTTCTCATTCAGCCATCCTTCGACAAGATTGCGAACTGAAATTGGTTTGCCGGAGCAGACATTGACCACACCCGCATCCTTCTGCCGAAGGGCCAAGGCAACAAGGATGGCGGCGACTTCATTCGCAGGCAGGAAGTCACGCAACTGATCGCCGCCGGACATATTGAAAGCAGCATCACCCCGGGCAACGGCCTCCTTCAACTGGGGCAGCAGAGAGTTTTTCGACTGTCCATCCCCATACAGATAGAAAAGACGCGCCCATGTCAGAGCAAAGGGATGCTTACCACGTAGAAATTCAAGCTGTCTTCGCAGTGCATCCTTGGCATAGCCGTACGGCGTACACGGCAACGGCGTCATATCTTCCGATAATGCCCCAGCCTGCATACCATACTCGAAGCATGTCCCGGTCACCAGCAAGGAAGGTAAACCAGCTTGTACAAGCCCCTTAAGAAAGAGATACTGCCGTGGCAATTCCATTTCAAAGTGGTGCAGCGACTTATAGTCCGGCAGCCCCCCCCAAGCCAGATGGATGAGGACATCAGGCCTATGAAGCCGCTCGTAGTCATCAGGTTGTAGGTTGGATAGATCCAACTCCACGACATGGACGTTGCCTGCTATATCAGCCAGCTTAGCGGCATCCCGCGTTGCAGCAATGACTTCCAGTGGATGACAGGCGAGCTCTGCCAGTATATGCCGGCCGATAAACCCGCTGGCGCCAGTGACCGCGACTTTCACCCCGGTAATGTCGACCATAATACTTTTGGCTCTGGTAAGTGTAATCCTTTCATCGGACGAAATCAGGAAACTGGCGATCCTTTGTAGAGATTATATAATTATTGAGTGGCCACTTAATACCGAAGGAACTATCATCCCACCTAACCCCCCGCTCATATTCCGGATGATAAAACTCGGATACCTGGTAAAAAACCATCGCATTATCCTCCACTGTCTGAAAGCCATGAGCAAAACCTCCAGGTACATAAAGCATTTTATAGTTTTCTGCGCTCAACTCCACGCCAAGCCACTGGCAGTACGTAGCAGAATCCCGGCGCAAATCGATTATTACATCGTATATGCACCCTCTAATACAACTCACCACCTTAGCTTCCTCATAAGGAGCATTTTGGTAATGCATACCGCGAAGCGTGCCTTTTTTTTCGTTATACGATACATTGCACTGGGCAACACAAGGATTTAAGCCATTCTCTTTAAACTCAGCCTGGCAGAAACGACGGGCGAAATAGCCACGTTCATCCTTTATTGGCTCAAGTTCTATAACATAGGCGCCCTTAAGTTTGGTTTCTTTAAATATCATCTTGCTGACCCGATCAATGTACCGTATCAATAATTCCTACCTATTCACGCGCCTTTTCACTGCCCGATCAACATAATCTTTGATCTGGTTTACACAGAATTTATAACTTGGATTAGATGCTTTATACCAGTTAACTGTATATTCTATAGCTTCACTCACGCTTAAAACAGGCGTCCAGTTCAGTTGATGAATTGCTTTGGAGATATCCAGCGTTAATAAACTGGCTTCATGAGGCTCAATTGATGATTGCGTTGATAAGTCTTTATACTGCCCACTTCCCCAATACCCTATGAGTTTCTTCGCCAGGTCTTCTACTGTAATGATTGACCCATGGTATGGTCCAAAATTCCAGGCCCCCGAATACTCATTGCCGTCATCATACATCCTGGATGCCAGCAGTAAATACCCGCTGAGGGGTTCAAGCACATGCTGCCACGGGCGCACTGAGCGGGGAGAACGGATACAAACGGGTTGACTCTTTTTCAGTGCCTTTATACAATCCGGCACCAACCTGTCCTCCCGCCAATCGCCGCCGCCGATAACATTCCCCGCCCTTACCGAAGAAAGAGATTTCTTATTCATATTAAAAAAAGAGCTCTGGTAGGCTGTTGTTATAATCTCTGAGGATGCTTTGCTTGAACTATATGGGTCATAGCCACCCAGTGTGTCATTTTCCCTGTATCCCCACATCCATTCCTTATTTTCATAGCATTTATCACTGGTGACATTTATAATTACTTTCACCGAGTCACAGGCCCGACAGCATTCAAGTAGATTTACCGTTCCACCTATATTTGTATCATAGGTCAGTTTTGGTTGCTGATAAGATAACCTGACTAAGGGTTGAGCCGCCAGGTGAAATACGATATCAGGATCGTATTTATTGAAAACCCCCTTTAGTTTATCGAAATCCCTGATATCCCCGATATTGCTTTCGACTATTTTGCCTAACCCTGCCACCACAAAAATATCATTCGTAGTGTATGGTTCCAAAGCATATCCAACTACAGTTGCCCCCATTTCCCTTAACCAGATAGAGAGCCATGAACCCTTGAACCCTGTGTGCCCTGTGACCAGGACAGTATTACCAGCAAAGACATTATTAAACAAATTCCTCATTCCCAAACTTTCCATTCAGCCTTATTCTCAGTCCACAATTTATTCAGGTACTCCGTGTCCCGGATAGTATCCATGCAGGCCCAGAATTTATCATGTTTATAAACCATGAGCTGGCCTTCTACAGCAAGCTTTTCAAGGCAGGTATATTCCAGGTCGCAATCGTCCCTGTCCTCTAGACAATCGAAAATTGCCCGGTTGAAAACGAAGTAACCGCCGTTTATCCAGCTGCCATCTGACGTCGGCTTTTCAAAAAAACTCGTCACCCGCACACCCTCGACGCTAAGGTCACCGAATCGCGACAACGGATTGATACCCGTGAGCGTCGCCAATTTACCATGGGCTTTATGGAAGGCGAGTAAATCATTGATATCTATGTTGGCCACGCCGTCGCCGTAGGTAACCATAAAAGTGTCGCCCGCCACATATTTTTCAACCCTTTTCAATCGCGCGCCCTTTAATGCGTCATCACCAGTGTCTGCCAGAGTGATATTCCAGCCGCGCTCAGGGATATGAGAGTTGAAATTCAGGTTATTCCTGTCACCAAGCTTAAGGGAAAAATCACCGCTCATCAGCTCGTAATTGTAAAAGTATTCCTTGATTTGCTCACCTTTGTAGCCAAGGCACAGTATGAAATCCGTGTGGCCGTAGTGGGCATAAGTTTTCATTATATGCCAGATGATAGGCCTGTTGCCTATCTTGACCATCGGCTTGGGTTTGAACTCTGTTTCTTCCTTGAGCCGCGCACCGATACCTCCACAGAAAATGACTATATTCATTTTAACCTTTAACACGTTATTTTATTATTCTATCCTTGACTATCATATATTGTGGCCCAGCATTTTTGGACTTCACCCCTACGTCTGGACATAAACGGTTGGAGCTGCCCCCTTTTATGTATGACCCATTATATTAGTTACGAGGGTTTCTTAAATTCAGTGCCACACATGCGTTGATTACCTCTATTTTATCTTAATCCAGAAAGAGTTGCTGAAATGTTGCGGATTCATATACGCAGTCAGTGGTAATAATGTTGACATTAATTGTGTATCACGTGAGATAAATGAATTTGGGAGCAGGACATCAAATTTTTCAGTACCGGCCAACAAATAGGCTGCCAGCACATACTGCTCTGAATAATAGCGATTATTCCATTCAGGTGGATAAGCATAGGGTAGGTAGATATCATGAAAATGGCACAGTACCCCAGGTTTTAGCGACGGCAGAACTTCCGGGAAGAAGACTGCGACATCCGAATTGGTAAAACACCGATGTGATCCATCAAGAAAAATAATATCATTTGCATATAAATCAGTACATTTGGCAATATCAGCGTTTTCTAAAGGCTGGCGTATGACTCTGTCACACAGTGCATCTATCTCTGCGCGAGGTTGAGGATCAATGGAAATGAGTCTTGTGGCCAGGTTGTTGTCATCGATAGCACGCCGCGCAAACTTGGTAGAGTTGCCGGAGCCGATCTCAAGGTACGTCGCTGGCTTATACTTGCATATAAAACAATATAGGGCAATGGCATCAATCGACGAAAACCATGAGTTAATCCAGAATGGATTTCCCTTTTCAGACGGTTCATACTTGCTTATATTACTAAACCGTGTATCATACGTGAGGAATTCCCGTAACAAAACTGCGTAGGCAGTCCTGTGCCTATCGATGATTTCATATAAGGCAGTATGCGGTGGTTGACCGTAGCCATAGCGAGGACGAGGCGAAAAGGCAAAATCCACAAGAAGCGGGTATTTATTACGCACCACCATGGAATAATAGGCATATAGAAAAGGAAACTTGCACAACACCTTATAGAGGTTATCCCGGATATGCAAAATCACACACTCTCTACAATATTAAATTATGATTATGCTGTTGAAGCGGGTACCCGGTTTTCAAATGCCTACCAGTATAGTATACTACACACCAAACGAATTATGCGACCTTTTTACCGAATATTCGATGTGAAGAATACATCAGTGCTGCAGCAATGTCAACAGGTACATCTTATGGGGTAAAGCTTTGACGATAAATCTCAAGAACGATCTACTGTGGATTATTATCCTGATGGCGCTGCTGTCGCTGGTCATCCTGCTGCTGCCGGACAGTGTGATGCGCGTTATACTGGGCCTGCCCTTACTGCTCTTCTTCCCGGGCTATACGCTGATCGCGGCGCTCTTCCCCAAAAAAAGCGACCTTGACGGCATCGAGCGTGTGACGCTAAGCTTCGGCTTGAGCATCGCTGTGGTGCCCCTTCTGGGGCTGGCCCTCAACTATACACCCTGGGGCATACGGCTCTACCCGGTGTTGATCACGGTCATCGCGTTCATACTGGCCATGTGTATCGTCACGTGGCTGAGGCGGCGCAGTTTGCCGCCGGACGAGCGCTTCGCCATCTCCTTCGAGTTCAACATGGCGGGATGGAAGGGCTCATCCAAATTAGACAGGACTTTAACACTGGTACTGGCGCTGGCTATACTGGCGGCCGTGGGCACGCTCATCTATGTGATATCAACGCCAAAGGTAGGGGAGAAATTCACCGAGTTCTACATACTGGGATTGGGTGGCAAGGCGGCCGATTATCCGAGGGAGATGGTGGTAGCAGAAAATGCCAGTGTGATAGTTGGCCTGGTGAACCATGAGGCAGGGGGGATGCACTACCGGGTGGATTTGGTGGTGGGCGGTGTGAAAGACAAGGAGATAACCCCTCCAACATTGGCAGATAAGGAGAAGTGGGAGCAGGAAGTCAGCTTCAGCCCATCCAAGGCAGGCGATAACCAGAAGGTGGAATTCCTGCTCTATAAAGGGGAAGAGAAGACGCCATCGCAGGAGCTGCACCTGTGGATCGACGTGACCGAGTAACGCAGCGCGGGGTTTTATTCGGCTGTGAAGGAGATGTCGTCGAACCAGGCCGTACCCGAGCAGCCGGCTATATCGAGCAAGATATAACAGGCTGCCGAGTCTGACGGAGCGGTTACTTTATATTTATAATGGGTCCAGTCAACGGTGCCTTTTGTGTAAGGCATAAGATCGGGCGTTTTAAGTACCTTGTTGTCGGCATTCCGCCATTGTATGGCCAGCCGGACGCCGCCATCGCCGGCGATATTATCCGTCTTTATCCAGCCACCCATGACATAGCTGCCGCCCGGCTGCACAGACACCTTCTGATACCACCTGGTCACAGGCCAGGGTTTGTAAGGCGCGGACGCGGACATCTTTATGCCCGCACTGGAGCCACCTGTCCTGCCCGGTTCGGGAAAGAGATAGTCCGGATTAATGTTAGCCGATGACCTGGCCCAACCGGCTAGCGGTGCAGGGGTAACGGCATCGAAGCTACCGTTTTGCAGCGCGTTGGCTGTTGCTAAGTTGTCTGTAATATCCCCGGCAGTGACATAGACGTTATCCCTCACGTGCAGAAGGGCGGGATTGTCGCATGGCAGCCGACTATAGACCAGGGCAACCCTGTTATCCTGCAGAAAAGAGGTGCCCGGGCAGCCGCTATTGAGGTACTGGTAAACCAGGTCGTCTGCCAGCGCTTGCGTGGCCCCGATCCGCCGCAGCACGTTTAACCCGGTTATAGCGGTGAAGGCGCTTCCCTGCCAGGGGTCCAGCACGGCAAATGACGCCTCTTCCATCACCACATTGTCCCTGATCCAGGTAAAGGCGCGGTAGTCCTCATCATCGATCATGCGGTAATAGGTGTAGTTTAAGTGGGCGGGCACAGCCATGGCAAGTATTACAATGACCAGCAGTGCGCAGGTCAGGCCGCCGGCCGGCGCCTTAATTGACCTCACCCACAGCAACCCGGCGCCGGCCAGGATGCCGATCAGCAGTAGCGCGGTATGCAGGCTACGCGCATAGAGGATGTAATTGCCGTACTGGAACCACAGCAGTGCCAGCCCGGCGGCGAGCAGCAGGGCCAGGCCGAGTATCAGACCGTAACTACGCCTGTCACCTTTCCTGGCCAAATATATAATGCCTATGAAGCACAGTATCAGGGGGAGCATGCCGAACAGCCAGAGCAGCGCCGGTATATCCACGTGCGCGGGCAGGGCCTGCGACACCTGGAGCTTGCCAAGCGCCGGCAGCAGCTTTGACCACATCCAGGGGAGTGCGATGAGCAGTGGGACAAGCAGGGCGGTGGCCAGGCCGATGCTGTGACGCCAGTTGCCCTTGAGGTTGATAAGTATGTAAGGCGCCATAACGATGTAGAGCACGGCGGCGGTGGGCGGGTGCAGCAGCCACAGGAAGCAGGCGATGATAGCCAGCAGAATATAACAGGACCAGGATTTAAGCCTGAAGGCCAGGAACAGGGACATCGGGATGAAGGCCAACCCCAGCGCAACAGGCACCATGAAGGACGGACCCATCAGCCCTATCGTGGTTGGTATCAGGCAGGTGAAGAAGGCCGCTTCAAGACCATAGCCCTCCCTGCGGCAAAGCACATAGACAGACAGGACTGTCAGCATGAATACCAGTGAGGGTCCGAAGCTGAAGAGTGGCAGCCAGTCTATGCCGCTGACCTGTTGCAACATCGCCCATAGCAGACGAAAGTTAACCTCCATGTATATACCAGACCCGGTGATGACCTGCCCACTGAAGGGGTTAGGGTAAGTGATTGTGCCGGCCTCAAGCAAGGCCTTTGAATTAGCCAGGTGTAACCACTCGTCCAGGTGCACGGGGTAGGCGTAGCTGATATGGGGTATGAAGGTCATGAAGAAGGCCAGGAGGAGGATCAAGATCAGCAATAGGGTTTTCGTCATAATCGCTTAATGCGGGCGCACCTGAAGGTACGCCCCTACGATTCTAATTTTAGCTTTTATTACATGTCATTGCGAGCCCGAAGGGCGCGGCAATCTGTCCTCAGCGCGTAGATTGCTTCGTCGCTACGACTCCTCGCAATGACGTGTTCTTGCTGCGCTTCCCTCGCAATGACAGTAAGCGCCACGATCAAAATGCGACATGTGGCCATTGTCCGTATACATACGCACGTCCTATTATCTGATTCATGCGCGATGTTCCTATTTTACCGGGAGAATATTCAAATTGGAAGGATAGCGGCTGCGAGTTGCATTCACAATGTCTGGATTGCCCTTTTCCACGTTGCATGGAGGAGAAGCCGCGGGGAAAGCAACAGACACGCCTGAAGTTGAGGGCTTCGGCGATGAGAAAGATGCGCCGCAGCGGTAACGGTGTACAAATAGTGGCGAAGGCCTTCGGGGTATGTGTTCGCACGGTGCAAAGGGAGATTAAGAGGGGAAGGAGGGGCAAGAAGTAAAATTCCAAGCTCCACCAAATTCCAAACAATAAATAAATTCTAAATAATCCCGCGGGGTGCTTAAGGTCAAAGCGACCGGCAGCGGCGGGATTGCCGCGGCCTCCGGCCCCGCAATGATAGATAGGGGTGAGGCTCCCAGTGACATTTTTGGAGGAGGTATTGGTGACGTTGTTTACCCGATGTTAAAAGCTGTATAATCCTTAATGCGAGGAGTGCATATTATCCCATGATTACAGAATACTTGCGCGAGGCTATGCGGAAAGCGCAATATAAAATCCTGGCAGACGGCACTTTTTATGGATGGGTGGAAGAGTTGCCAGGCGTCTGGTCTAACGGTGCAAGTTTGAACGAATGCCAGCAGGAATTGCAGGCGGTCATTGAGGACTGGCTTCTTTTGGGACTGAAACTGGGCCACCATATTACCCCTTTGGGCGCTATTGACCTGAATGAACCGGTAAAAGCTGGGCGCTTGCATGACGGCGCAGCTTAAGCCTGTTTCCTGGAAAACACTGGTACGCAAACTGAGCAGCCTGGGCTTTAATGGTCCTTACGCCGGTGGTAAACACAACTTTATGGCCAGAGGTGATCTCAGGCTGACTATTCCCAATCCTCACACCGGGAACATCAATATTTCTCTGCTAAGCGAAATTCTTTCCCGTGGCAACATTAGTCGACAGGAATGGCTACTGGCAAAATAGGCTAAGCATAGTCCCGAGTAATGTAACAGGTCGGAATGACCTGCCCCCGGTTTTAATCTAACTGACCATTAGAATCCCCCCGCATTTAAAAACTTCTAACGAATCCTCTGATCCCGCGGTCCGGTCTCAAAAAGCGACATTTCTCAATTGTACGCATATAGTCGCCTGCCATATTATCGCTTGTGTGATGCGAGGAGATTGCTTCGTCGCCTGCGGGCTTCTCGCAATGACAGGGTGATTTGATATGGATTTTGATATTAAAAGCTTAGACCAGATGGACCGCGCCCGCCTTTCTGCATACAGGTCAAATCTGGATTTCTACAACGGCGCGCAGTGGTCGGAACGCTCACGCTACCGGCAGTTGGTCTTTAATTACGTGAAGATTGCGGTGGATAAGGTCACCAGCTACCTGATGAACGAGTTGAATTTTGCCTGTGAGGAGAACGCGGGCGGGTTTGAAAACCCGCCTCTACGGACCAATCGTAGGGGCGTACCTTCAGGTGCGCCCGCAACGCCCGAACGGGATACAGGCAAACTGGCGGAGGAACTCATCTATATGGTCTACGACCAGAATAACTGCTCGGAGCTGGACTATACTACCGAGATTGATACGGCCATACTGGGCGACGGATGCTACAAGGTCACCTGGGACGCACCTGAAAAACGCGTCCGCATCACGGCGCCGGACGTGAACGGCATCTTCGCCTGGTGGCAGGGGGACGATATCACGCGCCTCTACCGCGTGGCCTCGCGCTACCAGCTTACTGCCGAAGAGGCGGCCGTTCTCTACAAGCAGAAGGTCAGCAAGAAAACAGCCTTGATTACCGAGGTCTGGGATATTAAGAATTTCCTTTTATACATGGACGATAAGGTCATCGAACGCAAGCCCAACCCCTACGGCTTTATACCGTTTATCATCTTTCCCAACCTGCGCCAGCCCAAGCAGTTCTGGGGCCTGTCCGATATACCGGCCCTGCGTGAACCCCAGCGCGAACTGAACCGCGCCCTGACCCAGCTTTCACGC
>Ga0268278_1000578_pt1 | contig 24821 bp, 17 predicted proteins | sample saktaG_3_FD_190135 | JGI IMG/M metagenome (GOLD analysis project Ga0268278, IMG submission 190135) | Saline water microbial communities from Sakinaw Lake, British Columbia, Canada - sak_2010_1_5_55m | ecosystem: Environmental > Aquatic > Non-marine Saline and Alkaline > Saline ...
TGCCGGGCAGTACATGAGTGTGAATATCTATCATTTCAACTATGAGTGAATTGCCTCTGCAAATTCTTTAATAAGATTGGTCTGGTCATTCTTTTCTATGGCAGTTCCGATCACGATAAAATCTGCACCTGCGGATACTTTTTCTCTGGCTTCTTGCGGAGTTCTTATTCCACCGCCTATGATCATCGGGATAGAAATATTCTCTTTGACTTTCTTTATCATTTCTGAGGGTACTGATTGTTTTGCGCCGCTTCCACCATCAAAGAAAATAAGCTTCATCCCAAGATATTGTGCGGCAAGTGCGTGGGAAACTGCAATGTCATACTTGGTCCTTGGTATTGGAAGACTGCTGCTCATAAACTGCACTGAAGTGAGTGAGCCGGATTCAATAAGGAAGTAACCAGTAGGAATAGCTTCTACATCATATTTTTTGATAAGTGGAGCTGTCCGAACTTGTTCACCAATAAGCAATTGAGGATTCCTGCTGCTCATCATACTGAGGAAGAGGATCGCATCTGCATAGGGCGAAACAAAATTGAAGATACCCGGAAATACCAGCACAGGTATTGTCACTTGTTCTTTGATAACCCTCACGGTTTCATTAAAATTATCTCTGACCATTAAGCTGCCACCGATCAGAATGACATCAACACCGCTGAGCTGGCATTTTTTTGCAAGCATCGCAGATTCTGAAGGAGTTTGTGTGTCGGGGTCTATTAGACAAAAGAAACCGGCTTTTTTCTCATTTTTTAATGAATATAAAAATTGTAACATATTATCTTTCATTGCGCCACCCATAAAATAACTAAAAATACAAGCATATGTATTTTCATAAAACTTTCTGAAAATTTTGCTGTTTTTGTCATCGGCTTGAGCATAAGAAGTATTAAATCAATCAGAAGTAATAATAGGATGCCGACCAGTAATATAATAAAGAATGCTAACGAGTAAAATTCCGGATAACCCCCAATAATTGTTGTTGCGAATCCTATCCAGAAAAGAAGTGCCAGCAGAAGTGTTTTTTTGTCACCCCATATAATTGGCAGTGTTTTCGCCCCCAAAGAACTGTCGCCATTTTTATCTTCTATGTCTTTCACAAGTTCTCTGATAAGAGTATAGAAAAATGCACAGAGTCCTATAAAAAAGGCATTTCTGAGATTACCTGTAATAAAGCTGCCAAAGATAAAAGTTGAAGCAGTCACGAAAGCGACAAGTAGATTTCCCAAGAAATGTATTCTTTTACTTTTCCATGCATAGATAAAAAGCAGTAATGAATTAAATGCAGCAATTACGATCATCCAAGGATTGCGCAGAAATAAACTGATAATTATTCCCAAAGTAAAAAGGCAGATCCCGTAATATTTTGCTTTTGACGGAGTGATCAATCCCGAAGGCAGGACTCTTTCTTTTCGATTGATCATATCGATCGAATAATCATAGTAATCATTGAGAACGTAACCTCCCCCTGAAATTATCGCTGCAGCAATGCCTGCGAGAAGGGGAAAAAGAAGCGGGTATAATGCCACTTTGTAGTAGGCTCCGAAGAGAACTGCAATCAATACAAAGAAAAAATTCAGCGGTCTGAGAATACAAATATATGCGAAGAAGGTTTTTATCACTAGGGAATTCTGTCATGAATGCGTTCTACAACATCTAGGAGAACGCTATTGTGTGGTATATATTTGATGATATTCTGTGCGTCTTGAATAAGTTTTTGAGCTTGTCGCTTTGATTCTTCTATGCCAAGAAGAGTTGGATAGGTGACTTTTTCATTACGCTGATCTTCGCCGGATTCCTTGTCAAGCAAGTCGTCTGCTCCAACCTCATCAAGGATATCATCAATAACTTGATAAGCAAGCCCAATATTCAAAGCAAAGTCGCTCAATGCATTGGTAATCTGCTCCGTGGCGCCTGCGAGAATGCACGCACAGCGCTCTGCGGAACGGAGAAGTGCCCCTGTCTTTTTGAGATGAATATCTCTTAAAATATGCAGTTTCACTCTTTTTTGTGAAGCTGTAATATCAACCACCTGTCCGCCAATCATACCTCTGGTGGATGCTGCTTCGATGAGTTCTTCAAGGCACTGGATCGCTTTTTTGCTATTGCGCAGCTTGAGAACTGTCTCGAATCCTTTGGTCATAAGTGCATCACCGGCAAGGATCGCTATTGCATTACCAAATTTCTTATGACAGCTTGGTTTTCCACGTCGCTCATCTGCATTATCAATAAAGGGCAGGTCATCATGTATCAAAGAAGCAGTATGCAGCATCTCGATCGCACAGGCGACAGGAAGTACCGGTTGCACAGATCTTTTATCACGTTTGTTTGCAAGCATTTCATAGGTCGCCAACATCAATAAGGGACGCAGACGCTTTCCTCCAGCCATCACGGAATATCTCATCGCACGATGAATTATCTCAGGTTTTGTGCTGTCAGAATCGAGATATTTCGAAAGAGCTTTATTGATAAGCTCTCTTCTAATTTCAAAATATTTATCTAATATCAACAATCCTCCTAGGATCAATTTCATGTCCCGAAAGGTCGGGTTGAACTTATTGTAAAGTGTAAAAGCTGCAATTTCTTGTCAAATTTTCCGGTTTCAAATCGTATTTAACTTCCTTTATAAAAGCGAAATGGGGTCAATGTCAATCTGCATTTTTATGTAATTTGGAATTTTCACATTGCCCCGGAACCATTCAATAAAGCGGTTGATATTTGGTTGATGTTCAGCCTTTATCAATATATGATAACGGTATTGTTTCCTGATCTTGCTAATGGGGGCAGGTGTTGGACTGAGAATGATCAGTTTATCTTTTTGGGGATACTGAGCGATTTTATATCTGATTCCTTCCATGTAAGAACGAAGCCGCTCTTCATTATTGAGCAGGAACAGAATTCGGACAAGTTTGGTAAATGGGGGATAATGAAGTTCATTCCTGAGGTGAAGCTCGTGCTCATAAAAACCAATAAAGTTCTGTTTTTGAGCATATTGAATGCTGTAATGTTTCGGATTATAGGTTTGAACGATTACCTCGCCTTCTTTTTCACTTCGTCCAGCGCGACCGGCGACCTGAATAATATGCTGGAAATTTCGTTCCGATGCCCTGAAATCCGGCAGATTGAGATTCACATCTGCAGAGACTATCCCCACTAAAGTAATATTCGGAAAATCAAGTCCCTTGATGATCATTTGAGTTCCGAGGAGAATATCAATGTAGCCATTGCGTACCTGGTCAAATACATTTTGGAAACTATTCTTTTTCGTTGTAGTATCACTATCCATTCGAGCAATTCTTGCAGTCGGGAAAAGGAATTGCAGGTTTTGCTCGATCTTCTCGGTGCCCGGCGAGCCAAAATTAAAAATGTACCCGCCGCATTCAGGACACTTGCGTGGCATGGAGCGTTCGTATCCGCAGTAATGACACTTGATCTTTTTGTTTCGGGAATGATAGGTCATGCTGATGTTGCAATCTTTGCATTGAAGCACATGTCCGCACTTTACGCACTGCACATACGAAGCATATCCTCTGCGATTCTGAAAGAGAAGGATCTGCTCCTTCTTAATGAGCCGGTCCTCGATCTTGTCCCTGAGAAGTTTAGAAAAAATTTCTGTATGATCTTCCTCTTCACGCATATCAACAACAATCAGCTTGGGCAGTATTTGATTTTTCACTCTTTTGGTCATTTTAAGAAGAGAATATTTCTTATGCTGAGTATTAAAGTATGATTCAAGATAAGGAGTTGCAGTTCCCAGAAGCACAACTGCGTTATTCATTTTTGCTCTCAAAACTGCCATGTCACGTGCATTATAAAGAGGCGGTCGTTCGTGCTGCTTGTACGTGTTCTCGTGTTCTTCATCCACTATAATGAGTCCGAGATTTTCAAGCGGAGCAAACAGAGCACTTCTTGGACCGATAGCAATCTTTTTCTCGCCCTTTTTTAGAAGATTCCAATAGTGTAATCGTTCTCTGTCGCTGAGCTTGCTGTGTAGAACTGCAATGATATCACCGAAGTGGGAGTAAAATCTCTCAACTGTTTGGGGAGTTAAGGAAATTTCAGGAATAAGGATTATTGCAGTTTTGCCATGAGAAAGGGCTTTTTTCATTGCACGGATGTAGACTTCCGTTTTTCCACTCGAAGTAACGCCATGAAGAAGGAACGCATGAAAAGTCTGTTCATCTATCCGTGCTTCGAGCTTTCCTAAAACCTCTGTTTGTTCGTCAGTAAGCTCGAAGGTAAGAGGTTCGTGCCGCACAATATCCGAAAAAATATCCGGGTGAATTTCTCGCTTATATATCTCAATAAGATTTTTTTCTTTTAATTTATTAATTATACTGTAGGAGAATTCTTTTGAAATATCCGCCATGAAGATCGGCTCTGACTGGGTCTGCAGGAACTGTTTGAGCTCTTGTTGTTTCGGCGTGAGATTGTCTTCACAGGAATCGGTTAGCAACCTAATGCAGTTCACGACTTTCTTCTGAACTTTTCTCTTATAATGACGCTCGATCTCGATGAGTCCCTGTTCCTCCATTTCGAGAAGGTTTTTATAAAGAGGAGAAATTTTAGACTGTTTCAAATCTTCAATCGCACAGGAATTTCCATTTTTTTCTATAAATTTAATGATCTTCAGGAAATCTTTATCTTTGGTTTCGGACTTTTTCAGCACAATTTTCTGTATTGTATTTACGTTGATTCCCGCAGGCAGCATTGCTTTAAAAACGAGCCCGATAGGGCAGTGGTAATATTTTGAAATCCATTCGGCGAAGGCCAGAAGCTCTTTATTGATAAGAGGTTTCGCATCGATAATTTCATGGATTTCTTTTATCTTATCTTCATCATATGCAGGTTTTTCTGGCATTCCAATGATAATTCCTGTCTGGATCCGGTAATTAAAATCCACGATCACTCTCTGTCCGATCTGAGGTGAAAGATTCTTTGGACAAGAATAGGTAAAAGTGTCCTTGATATTAATCGGCAACGCAACTTCGATAAAGATTTTCATAATTTATTTACATAAAAAAATATTTTTTCCACTTTTGAAACATGAATAAAATTTTTGCAACCTTTGGTGAGGACACGGCTACAAGATTCCTGGAAAGCAAGGGCTATACCATTACCGAACGAAATTACCATTCTCCTTATGGTGAGATAGATATCATTTGCAGCAGGGATCAAGAAATCATTTTTGTGGAAGTCAAAGCACGAAGATCGCACACATTTGGAGAAGCATTGGATGCAGTCACAGAGAGCAAAAGACAAAAGATCATTAAAACCGCCTACCATTACCTATCAAAAAAAGACATCGAAATGCCTGTCCGGTTTGATATAATTACGCTTGACTATAACAAAAATTCAAAGGATTATTCTCTGCGCCACATAAAAAATGCATTTCTCGGAGAGGATTACTGATCACTGCAGTTCGTTTTCGTCAAAATAAGGTCCTAAATAATCTTCCCAATCCGGAACAGTAAACTCGAAATCATCGTTATCCACATACACAAGCTTATAATTTCCCAACTTTGTGAAATCTACAAATACATAGATGCGCTTTCCGCCAATATAATACTTCCATATTATGTACGGTTTTGCATCGTATTCGTAACTCTTATCAATCACTTCTTCGGGTTTGCCCTGACGAATGTAGATCCTGCCCCTATCTGATTTCCAGCCATCTCCGTAATGAGAAAAATTTCTATTCGCATAGTTCACCCGGCGAATGATCTCTTCTTTATATTCATTCTGTTCTGTCTTTGGATTTGGGTCATTTTGCTCCCAAAAACGCTTCAAAAATTCAGCACACCCTTCATCATCAAGATTCTCATACACACTCTCTTCATAATTCGTCAGAAAATATTTGGCGTAACGGTACTCTTTATCAATTTCTGCATGCGAAATGGTTTGCTTACTCTCTTGAATGAAAATCAAGTCTTCCCGCGTTGCAATTGGTTCATCAGGATTTTCATCTGAGAAAAGGTTGAGAGTGAGGCGATACGTGCCGGTTTCCCATTGTGAGACAGGTATCCATTTCCAGAATGGTTTTGTCTTCAGTGTTGATGAAAACTTCTTTTCTTCATTATATACTGAGTTGTGATCTTTGTTCTGAATGTTTAAAACCCATGTGCCTTTCAGTGGATTCTCGAGGGTTGAAACATTTTGAAAAACTTCAAAATAATAAGTAAAGCCCTCATCCTTCTCGGAACCGAAAAGATGATTTGGATTTACAAGAAAGAGGATATTATTCCGTTTGAAATCCTGAAATTCTGCTGTTGAATCACTTTGATGAAAAGAGCTTATTTCAATATCACTGATATTCATATGAGTGAAATCAAGAGTATTATATGTTTTTCCCCAGGTGATGCTCTTTGCGTTTACACGATCCTGAATGTCAATTGAGAACTTGTATAAACCCGGCGTGACAGTAGCTTTCATTTTATCAATAAAAAATTCATCATGGTAAATGGAGGTTTTGTCCAGATCAACCTTGATCTGCCTGATAAAATCTTTATTATACAGTTCCAGTCCTTGTGCATTATAGATATTGAAATTTACATGCAATTGTGCCATGAGAATATTATCCTGTGCAGTAAAATCAAGGTCAGAATCAAAAACTTTGTAGGTTATCTCGAAGGTTGTATTTCCATTTTCTGCAGGAAAGCGGTTACAGTCAAAATACACATTCAATTCCGCAATGAGAAAAATTGGGATGAACACGAGCATCAGTGTAAAAAACAATTTATTTTTCATTGAAGTCCACCTTCATATTTTCTATGAAATGTCCGTTATTCTGCAAATATCTGTAAAGATTTTTATGTGGAAATATTTTGTACCGCTGTGATTCGATCCTGAGTGTGCCGAAAAGTTTTGTGCGGACATTGAACACGACCCTGAAATTTCCAGGATGGGTGAGTATCTGCTCTTCCACAAAATGATTCAAATCCTTCTCAGAGTATTGTGTTTCATCTATTTCAAAAGATATATTGCCGGAAATATCTTTTTGCCAGTTTTCTTCGAGGATTATCTGATCTGCAACGATTGAGAGCCGATCCTGGTTCTCTCGGATTTTTGAAGAGAGTTTTCCAATAACATAAATAATATCTTTTTCATTTATCAGGTCACCGAACTTTGTATATTCATTAGAGAAAAGAACAACTTCAAATTTGTCGTGCAGGTCTTCACAGGAGATAAAAGCCATGGTTCTTTTCTTTTTATCTTTGATCAATTTTACTTCATCCACTATACCGATCATTCTGATATCCTGGTTGCGTAGTTCGTCACGCTTACCGCGTTTTACACATTTCTTGTACTGAAGAGTATCGAGATTTGTAAGTGTTTGAATATCTTTCTCATAAGAAGTGAGCGGATGACCGGAAATGTAAAAGCCCAGAAGCTCTTTTTCCATGTCAAGGCGTCTGCCGAATTCCCATTCTTTTTTGTCAGGAAGGGCAGGGTAGAGATCCTTATCTTTTGTCTGCATAGATGCAAAAAGAGAAGATTGTCCTTTCTGGCGTTCCCGCAGTTTTTGAGAGCCGAATTCGAGTGCAGTTTCAACTACTGCATAAAGTTGAGTTCTCGTGCCATCAAGATCATCAAGCGCTCCTGCTCCGATAAGACTCTCCAGGGCAGTTTTATTGAGTTGATTTGCATCTACTTTTTCGCATAACTCAAAAATATTTTTAAAGATAGAATGAGTTTTTCGAGTCTCAATTATTGCACGGATTGCATTTTCTCCCAAACTCTTTATCGCTTTCAGTCCGAAAATAATTTTCCCGTCTCTGACCGTGAAATTGTAGTCGCTGAAATTCACATTCGGGTGAAGCACTTCTATATTCATCTTATGGCAGACTTCTATGTTCCGGGCTATCTTTGCAGCATCATTTTCTACAGTCATCAACGCAGCCATGAATTCAGCAGTGTAGTGACATTTCAGGAAAGCGGTCTGGTACGCGATTATGCTGTATGCAACACTGTGAGATTTGTTGAATCCATACCTGCCAAATGTTTCAATCCGCTCAAATATCTGGATAGCTTTTTCCCGGGATATACCGTTTTTTACGGCTCCTTCGATGAAAATGGGGCGGTATTTATCCATAAGCGATTTATCTTTTTTGCCCATGGCTTTTCGAAGGATATCAGCTTCACTTAAAGAAAATCCTGCCAAGATATTCACGATTTGTATTACTTGCTCCTGAAAGACGATCACCCCGTATGTTGAGCGGAGAATATCCTCAAGCATAGGGTCGAGATAATCGACCTTTTCCTCGTTATTTTTTCTGCGTATATAGACTTCGTGCATTCCGCTGTCGAGGGTACCGGGACGGTATAAAGCATTACAGATTGCAAGGTCTTCGATAGAACTTGGCTTAATGCGCTTGAGTATTCCTCTCATTCCCGAGCTTTCAAACTGGAATACGCCATCAGTTTCTGCGGTATGGAAGAGCTTGTAGGTTTCTGTATCATGTAGGTTTATGTCGTCGATGTTGAGGTCAATGCCATGATGCTTCTTAATAAGTTGCAGAGCTTTTTCTATGATGGTAAGGTTTTTCAATCCGAGGCAGTCGATTTTCAGTAAACCCAGTTTTTCAAGACATTTGCCGTCATACTGGGTAATGATAGTCTTGTCTTTCGGGCTAATTGCAAGGGGAATATGATTGGTGAGATTATCCGGTGCGATCACTACACCCGCTGCGTGCACGCCAAGATGCCTGGGCAATCCTTCAAGAGTTTTGGAATATTCCCAGAGTTCCTTATATATATCTTTACTATTTATCAGTTCACGTAACTTTTCATTTTGGTCATAAGAGCTTTCAAGATATACATCGGGACCTCCCGGGATCATTTTTGCAATTGCATCGACTTCATAGAGAGGAATACTCATTGCACGACCAACATCGCGGATAACCATTTTTGCCCCAAGACTTCCAAGGGTGCCGATCTGGCTGACATTATCCTGTCCATATGTTTTCACGATATAATTAAGCACTTTCGGGCGTGTTTCATTGGAAAAATCCGTATCGATATCAGGCATGCTCACTCGTGCCGGATTGAGGAATCGTTCGAAGAAAAGATTGTATCTGATTGGATCGATCTTGGTAATATCAATGAGGTATGCGACTATACTTCCGGCGGCCGAGCCTCTTCCTGGTCCAACAGTGACTTCCATTTCCCGTGCGGCTTTAATAATATCCCACACAATAAGAAAATAGCTCCCGAATCCCATTTTTTTAATAACTGCAAGTTCATGCTCGATCCGATCTTTTATTTCATCCGTCAACTCATCATATTTTTTCTCAACTCCCTCGTACACAAGCTTTCTTAGAAATTCATATTCGTCAGAATATCCTTCCGGAATCGTGAAGTTTGGAAAGAGGAAACCCTCATAATCGAGTTCGAGATTGCATTTATCAGCTACTTTCAGCGTGTTTTCAATTGCTTCGGGAATATCACTGAAAAGACTCTTCATTTCATTTGGACTGCGGAAATATATCTGATCCGTGGTGAATTTCATCCGGTTGTCATCTTCCAGGATTTTTCCTGTTTGAATACACAGCAATACATCCTGAGCTTTTGCATCGATTTTTTTTATGAAATGACAATCATTTGTCGCCACAAGCGGAGCACCAGTTTCTTTTGATAGTTTCTTAAGTTTTTTTATGAGGTCTTCTTCTTTATCAAGCCCAAGCCGCATAACCTCAAGGTAGAAATTTTCCTTTCCGAAGATCTTCTGATATTTTTCTACAACCGACACTGCTTTATCATATTTGTTTTGAAGGATCATTTGGGATACTTCACCCTGCATACAACCGCTGAGCCCGAGAAGTCCTTCAGAATATTTTGTAAGCAGTTTTTTATCGATTCTTGGTCTGTAGTAATGCCCCTGTATGAAGGCAATACTGGAAAGCTTCATGAGGTTGTGATATCCGGTTTGATCTTTCGCAAGCAAGGTAATGTGATGACGGCGTTGCTGTTTATCCTTTTCAGATAAAATGCTTCCGTTTATGATGTATCCTTCCATTCCGATAATGGGTTTGATGTGATGAGCTTTCGCGGTTTTATAAAAATCGATCGCACCAAACATATTGCCGTGATCCGTCATGGCGAGTGCAGGCATTTGCCATTCGGAAGCCAGCTTCATAAGGTCGGTGATTCGGCTTGCACCATCTAAAAGACTGTACTGAGTATGGTTGTGAAGATGGACAAAGGACACATTTTCTCCTTAAGAATTTTGATTATTCGTAGAGATAAAAAAAAGGCAGTCAAATATTTTCGACTGCCGATGTGATTTTTATATAATTCTGAAAAATTTAGTTCTTTTTTTCGTACACACTCACTTGACGGGTTCTTTTTCTTATCGTGCGAAAACCTGTAAATCGATAGGGCTCGAATTTCACAAAACCATCTATGAGCGCAAATATTGTAAAATCATTACCAAGACCAACATTTTTACCGGGATGGATCTTTGTGCCTTTTTGACGAACGATGATATTTCCCTTTTCGACAAATTCACCTGCATATTTCTTCACACCAAGATATTTTGGATTACTGTCTCTTCCGTTTTGAGTGCTGCCTACACCTTTTTTATGTGCCATGATATCCTCTAATTAATAATTATATCTTTAATCTTTATTTCCGTAAAATCCTGACGATGTCCCTGTTTTCGGCTGTAGCTTTTACGCTTCTTTTTCTTGAAAACAATGATCTTTTTACCTCTTCCATGACCAAGCACTTCAGCGATTACTTTGGCTCCTTTTACAGAAGGTTTGCCAATATGTGTCTTGTTGTCATCATCGAGAAGCAAAAGGGAGTCGATCTCAATCTCAGAGCCGATCTCTTTATTTTCAAGATATGCCACATGAAGGACATCATCTTTTTGAACTTTTTGCTGTTGCCCTTTAAAATCTATTATTGCGTACATCTCTAACTCCTTATAATTAGGAACTGCAAACTTCCAATGCACCTTTTGCGTGTCAAGTTTTATGAAGTTTTACACTACACCTGATACAGATCGGTAATATCCTTCTTTGATTTGGATGAAATAATTTTATAATCAGTGATTCCCATCTCTCCATCGAGACTGAATTTCCATGTAAATGGGTACTCTGCTTTGATGACCGGTTTTTTTTCCAGAATGTATTCATAAACCCATGGATGAATGTGTATTTCAAGCTCATCTTTCGAGTGATATTTTGCTGCACGATCCATCCAGCGGAAAATATTATCCAGAATACTGATGCGTGACAGCACCCGTCCCGTACTCTGGCAACTGGGGCACTGTTCATAGAAATTGGAAAGCATGTTTGCCTTTGCGCGTTTTCGGGTCATTTCCACCATATTTAATGGACTGGAGGAAAATATTTTATTCGGACAATAATCCTTATCCATCTCTTCTCGAAATGCCTGAAGTAATTTCAGGCGGTTCTCTGGCTTGTACATATCAATGAAATCAATAAATATCATGCCGGTGAGATCCTGAAGACGTATCTGGCGTGCTACTTCTTTGGCAGCTTCGATATTTGTAAGAGTTACAGTGTTTTCAAGACTTTTATTGCCGACGAAACTTCCTGTATTTATGTCAATCGAGACGAGGGCTTCTGTCTGCTGTATGACAATAAAACCGCCGCTATCAAGATAGATGCGGGAGCGGAATATCTTGGAAAGTTCTTTCTCAATTCCATAGGCGTCGAATATATTCGCATCTTCCCGATATAATCTAATTTTTTTTATAAGATCAGGCGCTATCATTTTAAGCCGTTTGATAATATTTGCCCTCACCTTTTTTGAATCAATGATCACCTTATCTATATTTTTGTGAATAAGATCCCTGATGATCGTCGATGTGAGGTCATTATCGTTATAAATGCAGGTTGGATTCGGTGAGTCCTTGAATTGTTGCTGAATCTCATGCCATGTTTTTTTGAGATTTCTATATTCTTTTTTAAATTCCTGCTCAGTATGATACTCAGCAAAAGTTCTGACTATTAGCCCAACATCCTTTTCTTTTAAATCAGAAAAAATATGTTTTAGGCGACGTTTTTCTTTGCTTGAACTTATTTTTCTGGAGATGGCTATATAATTTTTGTTTGGCATATATACCATGAAGCGCCCGGGTATCGATATCTCGCCAGTAAGCCTGGCACCCTTTTTGGCGATGGGTGCTTTTTCCACTTCAACCATCACTTCCTGACCAGTTTCAAGGAGTTCACCCATCTTATAAATATCGTTCTTGATCTCTTTCAGGCTGGAATCATCGATCTCCTCGAGGTCCATAAAATCCGGAACCGCATCGCGGAAATGCAGCAGGGCAGTACGTTCCAGTCCGATATCAATGAAACTAGCGCCCATGCCGGGGACGTTATCTTTTACAATTCCTTTGTAAATATTCCCCACAATTTCATTCTGGTCTTCCCTGTGAATAAATAGCTCGACAAGTTTGTTGTTTTCAAGAAATGCCATTCGATTGGCAAAAGTGCTGATGTTGACCACTAATTCGCTTTTCATGAAAAAAGCCTCCAAAAAATAAATAAAAAATTAATACAGTTCGATTCTTTCTATATAAAAAGTTCCAATTTGCTCTTGTGAATAAAGAAAAGCCCTCTCGAGAATTTCAAAGATGTTCAATCCTAATTTTTTAAAAATGTCGACACCATTTGATAACAGCTTTACTTTCACAAAATACTCATTTAAAAATATTTCTTTATTCTTTCTTTCTGAATAAAAATGTATATCCTGAAAACTAAATATCTTTTGCCAATCAATAGATTTATCATCAGAAGTTATTCGTATATGATCCCCTGTTAAACGCATCTTATAAGAAGAACTCATATACGCAACTTCTTTGAGAAGTAAATCTTGTGGCAGATTCACGTCAAGTTTTTTCCTTATTTCATCTTCATTAATTATCTGGAGAAGTGAAAAAGTAAAAATTTCCTTTCTTCCAGCCATTCCGAGACTGAGCGGAGGACCGAAAGATATTTTTGGATGGCGATTAAAACCCTCAGTATGGTAGATAGGCAAAGAACTTTTTCTGAGAATAGTGTAAACAAGAGCGGAAAGCTCCTTGTGGGAAATAAAGCGCAACTTGTCGCCCTTTTCATATATAACCTTGTATACGAAACGGGAATTATCTTCTAGTGTCGTTGGGGGAAGCTGGGCAGAATCAATAATTGGAATTGGGATTTCTTTAGTATAAATTGGCGACGTATTTTCGCATATTCCACACTGTGAACATTCACCATCCCTGCAATCCTCAGTTAAGATGTGCTGCTTGGATTTATTATACTCTTCAACAAAAAATTTCTTTTTGATTCCACAGTCAATATGATACCAGGGAAGGGCTGAATCACTATGAATTTCTTGGTAATATTTATTTAGATCGATGCCTTTCGTCTCAGCAGCTTTTTCCCACAACGAATAATCAAAAGAGGTATTCCATGCATCAAATTGAGCGCCATTCTTATATGCTTCATAAATAAGTTTCCCGACTGTCCTGTCACCTCGCGCAATAACTACCTCAAGCTTCGACTGTTCAATCGTGTGATATTTGATCGTGATCTTTTTCATTTTTGAAAAATAATGCTTTATAAGTGAGACCTTATACAGGAATTCCTCTGTTGAATCCTGCCTGCACCACTGAAAGGGCGTATGAGCTTTTGGTACGAATGGTGATATGCTGACATTTATCTTTGCAATTCTTTTCGGATTTACTGTATACATTTTTTCAATAAGCGTTATAATTGCCTCGATATCATCTTCAGTTTCGTCAGGAAGTCCTACCATGAAATAAAGCTTGATCGAGCGAATCCCAAGGTTGAGTGCATTTGCGACTGAGGTGAGAATTTCTTCCTCGCTGATATTTTTATTAATACTGTCTCTGAGCCGTTGGGAGCCAGCTTCCGGTGCGAGTGTAATTGTCTTGCCAAGTATCTTCGCAAGCTTGGGCTGAAAACTATCATCAAACGTATCTATCCGCAGAGAAGGTAGAGAGATAGTGATATTAGATTTTGGAAGTGTCTGCATAAGAGAAGAAAGAAGCGGCTGGATCGCGGAATAATCTGAAGTAGAAAGAGAATTTAGGGAGATTTCTTCCCATCCGTTAATAGCAATATCATTATAAATTTGCTTTTCCAACAAACTGCAATCCCGCTCTCTCACCGGACGGTAGATCATGCCTGCCTGGCAGAAGCGGCAGCCTCGTGCACATCCCCTCATTATCTCAAATGCAGGTCTGCGATGCACAATGTCTATTATCGGCATCAATTGGGGTGAGTGCATTTTACCGGGATTATTAAAATCTTTGAAAAACCTTCGTGTAATTCTCGAGGGCACATCATCCTGCATTGGTATGATATAAGTTCCCGAATTATCGCTTATTTGTGTGTAAAAAAGCGGGACATAAATACCCTGAATTTGAGAGAGTAAGTGCAATTTTTTTTCTCTTGTTTCCGACTTATTTTTTCTGAGGAGTTCTGCGATTTCGAGTATCACATCCTCCCCGTCACCGATTACAAAGGCATCAATAAAGGAAGATAAAGGTTCGGGATTGTATGCTCCGGGACCGCCTGCAATGATGATAGGATCGGATGCCGTTCTTTCTTCGGACAAAATCGGTATTTGTGCAAGATCGAGCATTAAAAGTATGTTTGTACAGGAAAGTTCATACTGTAGAGTGAATCCTAAAATGTCGAAATCCTTCAATGGAACACTATCTTCAATGGAAAAGAGGGGAATGGATTTTTCCCTCAATAATTTGATAAGGTCGACATCCGGCGCATACACTCTGTCAGTTGCAAGATTATCACATGAATTAATAATAGAATAGAGGATCTTGAGTCCAAGATGGGACATGCCGACCTCATAGAGATCGGGAAATGCAAGAGCTATATTGAAATACTGTTCCGAGACCTTTTTCTTCTTAGTATTTAACTCGTTATTTGTATATCGTCCCGGTCTCGTGAGAAAATAGAGGTACTTTGTAATGTCAACTGTGCGCACATCATTCCTTGCTGCGAGACTACCTGTTCTTCACATAACTGGGGAATACATGCCACGGTACATCTTTCCCTTTCAGGATATATTTTTTGTAAAAATCTTCTTTTTTATATGAATATTGTTGGCCTTGGCTGTTTCCTATTCCTTCGGAATTGTTGAACACACTTGTACTATCTTGCGCTGCGATGACGACACTCTTGTCCTCAAACAGGTCGCGATGCAACACACCTTTTTTCTGGAGATTCAGACCAATAACAAAGAGCACCACAACGATCAATATAAGTGCAGTTAATTTAAAAAAAACTTTTGGAATTAATACTTTTTTTGCGTTTTCCTTTGATATTTTAGCAAATGGCGTATGCTGTTTTTTCTCTTTAGGGGCATATTGCTCTTTGTAGAGATTCATGGTTTTGTCAATGCTGGCTCCGATATAACGGGCATAATTCAGAATATGCATCCGCGCAAACCTGATATCGAGCAATTCGTGAAGTGAATCATTCTCGATTGCGTCCAGAAACTGGATCTTGATCATGGTTTTCGCATGCACATCTTCCAGAGATATATTCTTGAAAATCCTGAATGCTTTGAGGTATCCCCCAATGGTTTCAGATGATTGCTTCTCTTCTTTTGCCGAAAATTTTAATGCCATAAAAATCCTTTATTTCCACAGTGCATACATCATCAACGAACCTGCGACATCGCAGGCAATATCTTTGTAACTAAAATGTTGTCCCTGAACTTTATCGTCAAAAATTTCTTTAAATATTCCATATAAAGTTGTCAGACTAAATGCCAACGTTCTGCTTGTTCCTGATTTTATGTGGGCAGCGTTTTTCAAAGTTTCATATTGCCAGCAATAGATAAAAGCCGAAGAAAGAAAATGGGAGTATGAATCATGAGCAAAAAGCGGCTCGTCGAAAAGCTTCAACGGTTCGGCTTCAAGGCGCAGAGTACAGGAACATACAGCAAATAAAACCAGGGATATTACAAGAAATTTCATGCAGAAGAATATCGTTATTCAAATTTTTTCTGTCAAAATATCATTCATTTTTACCCGTATCGGGCTGGTTATAAAGAAGGATCGACAGAAATTCAATCATACTAAAAATAAAAGAATTGCAGCTTTTGGGCACACAATTCTTTTATCGAAATAAATGTTCAAAAAGTTTAGGGCAACCAACTCTTATCGATTACATCTTCAGCGTTTTCAACTGACCAATAATCTTTTTCAAAATTATATATGACCTTTGCGCCGGCTTTTCCGAATTTGGGCGTTGTGACTGCTATGACGGTTGTGTCTGTAAGCTCAAAATCGAAATACAATTTGTCTTCGAGCTCATCGGTGAGATTGAGCATAGTTACGTCAAAGGCGTAATAGCCCTGTTCTGCATTGAATGCTTCGTTCGCTTGCATAATGATTTCAAAGGTTGGGAAAACTTCGAGGTTCATTCGATCTTTATTTCGTTTTTCTCCAATCGCGGGGAAAACGAGGATCACGATTATACCCACGATCAGTATAACCATCAAAACTTCTATCAATGTCGCCTTTTTAGCTGGATTCTGTTGTGCCATCGCACCTCCAATTTGGTTTGAAATTTAGAAATCCACTTTGGGTTGTCAAAATATTTATAAATGAAAATACATAATTAAGATAAGGAAAGAAGAAAATAAAAAAGGATATAAAAATAAAATTTCAATTTTTTTTGAGTGGTGGCGTCACAAAATGGACATTTTCATGATATATATGAAGATAAACATTTTAGGATGATAAAATGAATTATTAATTTAAAAAATAAATTTGACAGGAAATTAAATATCTGAAAGAAAAAAGCAAAGGATTGATAATGAAAAATATATTAATGGAACGGACATTCGAGACACAAAATAATTTCAGGAAAACCAAATTCATTTGTATATAACCTTCCTATTCTTTATCCCGGGAATAGTAAGGTAACCGGATTATGAGATTTGAATCGGTTAAGGTTGGATTGAGTATGATGTTGAGGGATAATTTAAGGGATATTCTTAAAAGAGTGTTAAAAAGAGCATTTAATGCAAAAGTGATTAAAAAGGAGAAATGATGAAAAAATGTATTTTAATGATGGTTATTTGTTTAAGTGTAAGCTTGTTACTTACGGCTTTTTTGCAGGCCGAAGAAGAACTTAATCAGCCATTAGAAACAGGATTTGTTTTTATTGATGGTAAGTATATCGAAGCACCCTATATTGTTGAAAGAAGAGATTTGGCAGTTTACATAAATGGGATTCAAATAACAAAAGAGTTGGAATGGCCGGTGGTTAATAAAAGTGCCTTTGACCATGACCCTGGAATGCCACCGAATATAACTAAAGATATGACTTTGGGGGAAGTATCAGCTCTATTGGAACCAACGAGAAATATACCTTTTGAAACAGCAAAGTTATGGTATTTATTTTCTCATTTTAGTTATGAGAAGGCATTTGAAAAAGCGATTCAGTACTATGAGAATCTTCCAAATGTAAAAAGTCTTACTCATGTCCCTGGTAATCCTTGGGTATTAGAAAGTTATTCTGGAGAAAAACGAAATATTGTATTTGCTGGCCCCCAAATGAGACGTATGAATGAAGTATGGGGACCTGAAGGAAGTGGAGCACCACCAAAATCAGAATTAATAGAGCGAGTTGATAATAGAGTAATTCGTTATAGAAACAGACTAATAAAAGGAGACCTTTTTCTTATATTCTCTGATTCTGGTTATGAGGAGTACTCTTTTAATCAAACTCATGGTTTTAGACTAACGAGAGAATTAATTGATATAATGGGAAAACCACTATCCAAAGAAGAAAGAATGGATGAATTAATCTCAATTGGATTACTTCCGAGGGCAGATAGACAATTAAGCTTTGGTTTCGTCTCCAATTATTCTATTAGTACACAATTAATAAATAGAATTGAGACACTTGAGGAGTCATTAAAAAAGGAATATGGTGATAAAATTTTAGAACCTTTGGAAAAAGATCGTGATATTAAAGCAATGAAAGCTAAAGAGAGTAGCAGTGCAACATATCCTAAAGATAATCGTGGTATAGCGTATTCGCCAGATGGAAGCCAAATATATGCAGGATGTGGCTATACATACGAAAGTGCATTCTTTCTTGATGATGAATTACAGCCGATTATTAATTATGTAAAAGATCAAGATTTTGATGGGGTTGATGTTATACAGTATAAAGATACACAAGGCAATGATGACGATTGTGAAACTTTAACGTACGAAAATTTTCGGAATTTTCGTTTCGGGGATGTTGTATATTGGACCAGTAATGGTTGTTCTTCAAATGATCTTGATGGATTAATAGTACTATACCTACAGACGGCAGACCAAATCGACAATTGGTCGGGAAATAATCAATATATTACACCAATTGAAATGCGAGCTATCAATTGGTATGATGAAAATAATAATCAATATTATCATCCATGGGGTGCTTTAGTTCATTCGGAGTGGGCAGCACAAAACTGGAATTCAATATTGACATCATCAAATGCGATAGTAGTATTTGGATGTTGCTATAGTTATGAGAATGGATGGGCAGAATTATGTGGTGGAGGCGTTAGTTTTGGATACAATTCAACTTGCTATTCAAGCGATAATGAAGAAAATAACATCGAAATTTTTTCTCGTATGTGTGGAATTGAAGGATATGGAGAATATCGAAAAGCAGGCGAAGCATATAATAATCTATCCTCATATCCTGGTCAATTTCGAATTGTTCCAACAGGCGCAGAGATAACCCTTTGTCCAGCAACTCAAGAAAGGAATCCTGATAATGGTGATATTGTAAGCAGTAATGGAACAGGATTTTTTTTAGTTGATACTTACTGTCATGATTATGAGAGCGCAAATGATGCATTAACTTTTAATACTTTTGGTGATGTTACTATAGATAATGTACATTGGAATGATGATTTCAAGGTAAACGGAGTAGAATATGAATGGAATGGAACTAATGATTTTATGGTGTATGTGAGTGTCCATACTGATAAATTTGAAAGTTGGGGAGGAGCAACTTCTTCATATCATTACCTTGATTATGATAGAGTTACTCCAAACAATGAAGGTACAATGCAATACTCTTTTTCACATGAAGACAATGGAAATTTCAATACTGCAACTTCAGTCAATATTCCCCATAATGATGAATATTCTATTTTATTTGAAGATGATGTTGATTATTATGCAATGGATTTCAATGGGGGCTCAACATATATAATGTACACGGAATTAATAGGAGATTCGGACTTGGATCCTGCATTTTATTTATTTAATTCGGAAGAGGAGGAAAAAGCATTTGATGATGATTCTGGTAATGATTATGGTAATTATTGGCAACCATATATAGAATATGAGGTTGATATTGACCAGGGTGGGATATATTATTTAAGGGTTGCGTATTTTAATACTGATTTAAAAGGAGCCAAAAGTGACCCTACAGGGGATTATAAGTTAATTGTAAAAGAACAAATACTTACGCCACCAGAATTAACATCACCCCCTAATCTTTATGTAGTAGACCAGAGTGCGATTACGTTTCAATGGGATGAATCATTTGGTGCGACTCAATATAATATTCAAATTGCTAATGATTCAGATTTCAATTCTTTCTTTTTAGAGAATTATGTTGTAACTGAGAATTCAGCATACATTACTGGTTTTCTTGGTCAAGGAACACCATTTTATTGGCACGTAAAGGCAGGAAATCAATCTCAATGGGGAGATGAATACTCGTATTATTTTATGTTCTATAACGGAGAGATGGAACCTCCGGATACCCCAGAGCCTATTCGTCCCCGCAATAATAGTGAACAACCAGGGACAAAAATTACTTTCAGGTGGGAATGTTCACCCGGTGCTGAGGAATATGATTTAGAAATTGCGTATGATGAAAACTTTAATCAATTATTTCCAAATGGTGACCCAATAACTACCTGGAATAATTATATTTCAGTGGATGGTTTCCCGAATGGTGACATAGGCACCGAGTTCTGCTGGCGCGTCATGGCTCGTAATGATGCCGGAACGAGTGATTATTCTTATACTTATCATTTTCTAAATATAGATAATAAGATTACATTAGAAGTTCCGTCAGCATATCCCAATATACAAGATGCTATAGACGCTGCACAGGATGGTAATACAGTACTTGTAGCTCCGGGGACTTATTCTGAGAATATTTATTTCCGTGGAAAAGATATTGTTGTTGAGTCTTCTGGTGGACCGAATTTAACTACCATAAATGGACAAAGTAATGGTACTTCCGTAGTCACATGTACTTATGGTGTAAACTCTCCAGGCAGAGCATTGAAAGGCTTCACAATAACAAATGGAGAAACAGAATGGGGCGGTGGCATGTTATTTTTACATACAAGCATTTCATTAGAAAATTGTATAATAACATCTAACAAGGCTGAAGGTGATGTAATAGGTGAAGGATTTGGTGGTGGCATATATTCAAATGATTCATCGGTTGAGTTAAAAAATGTCGCTGTTACAACTAATCGTGCTAATGGGTGTTATAATTATTTAACTGATACTTATAGTTTGGGTGACGGTGCAGGAATTTATTTCAAGGGAGGACAGTTAGAATGTAATAATGTATACATCACAGATAACTTTTGTCGCGGGACTCTCACAGTTGGTGGTGGTATTTATGCAACTGGAGCATCTACATTAGATTTAAATCAAACAGAAATTATCCATAATGGTGCATCGTCAATGGGAGCAGGTATTTATATGAATGTTTATTCACAATATAGCTACATCAGGAATTGCCTTATTAAAAGTAATTACTGTACAAATCCGGACATTAGTAACTGTGGTGGAATTTATTTATCTTGCAATAATTTGTATTTAGAGATAGAAAACTCAAATTTTGATTTTAATACTAATTTAGGTGGTGCGATTTTATGTGAATCATGTTCTTGCCTTGACATTATGAATTGCATTTTTTGGCATAATTACCCTGAACAAATAGTTGATAATTCAGGAAATGTTTATGTAACTTATTCAGACATACAAGATGGGTATACAGGATATGGAAATATTGATGAAGATCCTCTATGGGTTGATACTGGCACTAATAATTATAACCTTCAGGAAAACTCACCATGCATAGATGCAGGTAATCCATGTTCTCAACCGGATCCCGACGGTACACGCGCAGACATGGGAGCATATTATTATCCACAGGGATTTATTTCCGGTGTCATTACATTATCTGGCGGGAGTGGGAACATTGAAGAAGTAGCAATTGAAGTAGATGGTTGTGTTGTGAATCCTAATAGTGATGGTTATTATAGTATAAAGATCGGTGAGGGCAAATACGATGTTGCAGCTTCATTATGTGCCTATGGTACTGTTATAAAAAATAATATTGACGTGATACCCGGATATACAACAGTAAGAAATTTCACATTAAATCATAATGGTTATGTAATAGTTGACGTGAATGGTTCCGGTCATTTTACGACAATACAGGAAGGAATCACTAATGCACACGATGGGGAAACGGTCGTGGTAGTTAATGGAACATACACAGGTGATGGCAATACCAATTTACACTGGAGCAATAAGCACATTACCGTTCAAGGTGGAAATGGTAATAATCCTGAAAACTGTATTATTGATTGTGGAAATCATAATAACACAAGAGGTTTTTTATTAACCAATTCACAAATTAACAACAGTGATATGATATGCGGATTCACTATAAAGCGTGGTAAATTGCTCCATAATAATGAAAATGGCGCTGGTATATACTGTAGGTATGGATCTTCACCAATTATCCAGAATTGTATAATTGAACAATGCGGTATTGATAATTATCATGGAGAAAAGGATACTCAGTATGGGGTAGGTATTTATTGTGAAGGAACAACTGTCATAAGAGATTGCATAATACGAAATAATGGAGGTATAAATATACAGGGTGGTGTTGGAATTGCTTGTAAAGGAAATGTGTTGGTTGAAGGATGTATTATTAGTGATAACTATAATAATATGTATGTTGAAAATTATCCAAGTGCTGATTTTGCCGGAGCTGGTATATATATAATGCCAAGCTCAAACGGTAATCCAACAATAGTGAATAACGATATTTATAATAATTATTGTACAGGTTGTTATAATGGACCAGGTGATGCTATATTCGTAAATCAGGGAAATGAATTTGAAGTACCTATAGTAATATCAGGTAATAATATTCATGATAATCCTCCTTGTGATTGTGGTAGTAAAGGTGCTATCTGGATACAAGAAATAGGTAAGCCAATAGAAATTTGTGACAATCTAATGTGTACAACTAATCTTCTTGACTAACTGAGATATACAGATGAAAATATGTCTCATGAAAGGAGAAGATAGATGAATAAGCTGAATCAAAAAATGACGACGAAGGATCCTGTTGAGAAGATTGCTCGGAAGCGGTTATCTGTATTGCAGTTAGCCGAGAGTTTGAGCAATGTTACTGAAGCATGCCGCCGCGGCGGCATGGACCGCACCAGCTTTTATGCATGGAAAAAGCGCTTCACAGAGCAAGGTTTAGAGGGGCTGAAGGATTTACCTCCAATTCACAAAACTCATCCACAGACAACTCCAGAGAAAACAGTAAAACGACTTTTGGAGTTATCTCTCGAACGTCCTGGTTGGGGATGCATTAAACTATCAGATTATCTCAAACTGGAAGGACATTCAATTAGTTCGCCCACCGCGCAAAAGATATTGATCCGCAACAACATGGCATCTAAATACGATAGACTCATGAGGTTGGAAGAAACGCATATGCAGGAAGGATTTGAGCTTTCTGTCGAACAAATTCGCTTGATTGAAAAGATGAATCCTGTCTTTAGAGAAAGACATGTAGAGAGCAGCGAACCTGGCGAGTTGCTTTGCCAGGATACGAAGTTAGTTGGTTATCTTTCCGGGTTCGGCAAAATCTATGTTCAAGCAGTCATAGATACCTATGGTTCCTATGGGTTTGCCTGCATCTTCTCCTCAAAGCGTCCGGAAGCAAGTGTTGCTCTTTTACACAATGATGTTTTACCTCAATACAAAGAATGGGGTATTGATATTCAAGCCCTTCTTACTGATAATGGTCGTGAATATTGTGGCACAGATGCCCATCCCTATGAACTCTATCTACAATTGAGCGATATTGAACATCGCAGAACAAAGGTGAGAAGCCCTCAAACAAATGGCTTCGTAGAAAGATTTAATCGAACCCTTAAAGAAGAGTTCTTTATTCCTGCATTAAAGAAGAAAATTTATACCTCTATGGATGAATTGCAGGAAGACTTAGATAAATGGCTGTATCACTACAATTATGAACGTCCTCATAGAGGATATAGAAACATGGGAAAAAGACCCTTTGAAACGGTCAAAATATTTATAAAAAAAGATAACAAAAATGTTAGACATCAAGGTTAGTCTTACAAATTATGGAACTTCAGGGGAATTTTCCTTCGATATTCAAAATGCATGGATGAATGAGATAAACTATGATCTTTATGTAGCACCAGATGGAGATGACAGCAATGGTGGATTATCACCAGATGATCCATTGAGGACGATTGCCCTGGCAACCTACAGAATTGCATCAGACAATTTGAATCCAAAAACAGTCCACGTGGCTGAGGGTGACTACTCACAGGCACTCAATAATCAGATGTTTCCTATTTCGTTAAAAAGCAATACTTCACTTGTGGGAGATAATATTGATACAAAAATCTTTCATGATGATTCAATTTTTACAAGAACAATCTATTGCACTAACCAGAAAAACAATGTAGTTATTAGAAATTTAACATTCAGAGCTGATGAAATAATTGATAATGTATTATTCAACTCATCAAATAATCAAAATATCATATTTGAGAATCTGGATATATCTAATATAAATTTCCTTGAAAGAGGAGCGATTGACACTTACAAAGCAGACTCAGTAGTGTACAGGAACATACTTTTTCATAATAATTGTTCAGAAAAAATGGCAGGAATATATCATGATAAATATAATTCTAAGCTAGAAAATTGTGTTTTTACTGATAATTTTTCCTCCGGATTCCTTTCATATACAGCGTTACAATTTATAGCAAGTGAATATGGGATAATTGAAAACTGTATATTCAAAAACAATAGCAACGACGATCCTGAATTTGTTTTGATCTTAATGAGTTATGCTCAATTTTGTAATCCTACCCTACATATCAAAAACTCGATAATAACTGAAAACAATACTCCTTCCTCATTTGTTATGGCTTGTTCTTCAACAGATCCAATAGGAGATATTTTTATTACCAATAATACATTTGCAGATAATATTGCGCAGAAATCACCACTCTCTGTTGGGGGTAATGTATTGTGTTCAAATAATATTATGTGGGATGATACACCATACGAAATTTTTATGTGGGATCTTTCAGCGTATGGTATCGTCTCCACGTTAGATCTTCAATATAACGATATTAAAGATAGTATTAATGGTGTATGGAACCAGAACGGAGCGAATATTGTACACTGGCTGGACGGCAATATCGATGCTGACCCGCAGTTTACAGGTACCGGAGATTTTCCTTATTATTTATCAAGCACTTCTCCCTGTATTGATTCTGGTACACCGGACACGACAGGATTACATCTCCCATGGTTGGATGTTGCGGGAAATCCACGGGTATATGGAGGTAGAATCGACATGGGCGCTCTGGAGTGGCAGGGGTACAGTGTCGATCCTGATACGAATGTCGTGAATAATCTGTATTTCTTTAAGAATACTCCTAATCCTTTCAAAGACCAAACAATG
>Ga0268278_1000581_pt1 | contig 24689 bp, 17 predicted proteins | sample saktaG_3_FD_190135 | JGI IMG/M metagenome (GOLD analysis project Ga0268278, IMG submission 190135) | Saline water microbial communities from Sakinaw Lake, British Columbia, Canada - sak_2010_1_5_55m | ecosystem: Environmental > Aquatic > Non-marine Saline and Alkaline > Saline ...
AAAAATTTCCCAAAACAATTGTCAAAATGACGATTTGGAATTACTATTTTAATATCGTATTTATTCAATGTGAAATCTAAAGAATTTAACTTGACAGCAAATGATAAAATATATGATGAATACAAAAAAACAAATGCGGAGTTGAATATGCCGTTAAATTTTGAGGAGCTCTTTTCCATAAACGCGAAGAGAATGAAAAAATCAGTCATTCGTGAACTATTAAAATTAACTTCAAAGCCAGAAATAATATCTTTTGCCGGAGGTCTTCCTTCACCCGATTCATTTCCTATAAAAGAAGTGAAGGAGATTGTGAATGAAGTTTTGGATAATGAAGGAAAAGCGGCACTTCAGTATAGTGCAACTGAAGGAGATCCTGTACTCAGAGAACAACTGTTAAAACATGCAAGCAGAAACGGGATGGATGTCAAAGGAGAAAACCTGCTTGTGACAACATCATCCCAACAGGGACTCGATCTTACTGCAAAAATTTTTATAAATCCGGGTGATCCGATAATTGTTGAGCTCCCATCTTACGTGGGGGGGCTTGGTGCATTCAATGCATATGGTGCTGAGATGATCGGGGTCCCGTTAGATGAAGAAGGGAAAAGTTCTATACTGCTTCGACAAGAACTGAAAATACTTAATGAGAGCGGCAATAAACCAAAATTTATCTACATTGTTCCGGATTTTCAGAATCCTGCAGGTATGACCATGAGTCTCAGGAGACGATATGAGATTCTTGAGCTTGCACATGAATTTAATCTCATTATTCTCGAGGATAGTCCCTATCGTGAGCTGCGCTTTGAGGGTGAACCGGTTCCAACTATATATAGTTTGGATAAAGAAGGACGAGTTATTTTACTCGGCACGTTTTCGAAAATATTTGCTCCCGGTTTTAGAATCGGCTGGATTTTAGCACCACCGCAAGTGATCACGAAACTTGTTGTTGCAAAACAATCTACCGATCTATGCCCTCCAACATTTTCACAGCGTATTATTGGCAGATTCATGGAAAAGGGATATCTAGAGAAGAATATTGAAAAGATCAAGCATATGTATCGCAGAAAGCGTGATATTATGCTGGAAGAATTTGAAAAGCATATGCCCGAAGGTGTGACGTGGACGAAGCCAGAAGGTGGTCTTTTCCTCTTTTTGAGAGTCCCTGCGCATATGTGTATTGATACTGATGAACTGTTTTATAAGGCTGTTGACAAAAATGTTGCCTATGTGATAGGTTCGGCATTTCATTGTGATGACTCAGGGCATGACTCCATGAGAATAAACTTTTCTTATGCCACAGAGGATCAAATAGTCGAAGGCGTAAAACGCCTTGCAGCAGTTATTAAAGAACATATAAAATAGACCGTGTAATAACTTTAAATATCAGCCCACATTCATCTGTGGGCTTTCTTTATAGGATGCGAAAGATGGATAGAATTCTTTCATTGAGACGAGCTGATGATTGCATTGCTGAGCTCAAACGCATTGGTGTTACCTCCCAGGGAGTAGAGTCAATGTTTGAAAAATCCCATTGCCTTGCAATTAAGTTGAAAAACATAAAATTGGGAGCAGCAAATATCATCAAGCAGGATATGCTCAGTATCGGAGGAGATGCAGCAGTGTCCCGCGGAGTAGTGAATGGTGCAGTGGAACGGTCTGATGTCATCATTCTTGGCAATCTGAAATTGCTCCACAATCTTGTGAAGAAGCTCTCTTTTCAGGATATTTTTGAGATCCCTCTCATAAGAGAGCGTGTACAAAGACTTCTTGAAATTGAAGAAAGAAAAATGCCATTCACAATCAGAGCCGGGGATCATGTCTTGACATTTAATAGAACTCATATTATGGGAGTTCTCAATGTCACCCCTGATTCTTTCTATGATGGCGGGAAATATAATTCTCTTGATGCAGCGCTTTTTCAGATTGAAAAAATGGTGAACGAAGGTGCAGATATTATTGATATTGGAGGAGAATCCACACGCCCCTTTTCTGAAAAAGTAGATGTGCAGGAAGAACTCGATAGAGTCCTGCCTATCATTTCAAAAACAATGCAAAGATTTGATGTTCCTCTTTCTATCGACACATATAAATCCGAAGTGGCTAAAGCAGCGCTTGATGAAGGTGTCCGAATGGTGAACGACATCAGCGGATTGCAATTTGATCCTCACATGGCAGAGACAATTGCACATTTTCATGATGTCGCAGTTGTCGTGATGCACATAAAAGGTACACCCAGAGGCATGCAAAAAGATCCTATCTACGATGATGTGATCGAGGAGATACTTCAATATTTATCGAGATCCATTTCGATTGCTGAAAAGGCAAATATCCCTGCATGGCAAATCATAATCGATCCCGGAATTGGGTTCGGAAAGAGAATTGAAGATAATCTTGAGATCATACATAAGCTTGCTGAGTTCAAATGTCTTGATAAACCTTTGCTTATAGGATGTTCGAATAAAAGCTTCATCGGTTGGCTCCTGAAAACAGAAAAAGAAGAACGTCTTGAAGGAACACTTGGTGCTCATGCCTATGCAATTATGCAGGGAGCACATATAATCAGAGTTCACGAAGCGGGGCAGCATAAAAAACTTGCTCGAATGATCGATGCTATAAGAGATATACACTCATGAGCTTTCTCGTACCCAATATCCTTGATGTTTTAGATATTTTAGTTGTCGCCTATATTATCTATAGGATAATACTACTCGTGCACGGATCAAAGACATATCAGATCGTGTGGGGGCTCATTCTGGTTGTGATCATCTATTTTGTCGCCGAGCTTCTCAACCTGACCCTTCTCGGTTCTGTTGTTCGCATAATTCGTGATATATGGGCGATCTCACTGGTCGTGCTTTTCCAGCCGGAGATTCGTTCCGCGCTTATTAAATTTGGGCAGAAACCATTTATCAGATCCCTGTTTCCCCAGAAGTCTGAGTATCGTTTCACCGAACTGCTCAATGCAATCCGTGCTATGTCATACAGCAGGATAGGCGGTATTTTTGTGCTCGTAGAAAAAGTGGGATTGGATGATTATATTGTAACAGGTGAAACTATCAATGCTGAAATATCTGAAAAACTTATCCTGACTATTTTTAATAACAGAACGATACTTCATGATGGAGCAATGGTTATTAAGGACAATAAAATTGTCGCTGCAAAAGTTATCCTGCCGCTTACGAATCAAACAAAATACGTGCAAAAATATGGAACCCGTCACCAGGCAGCGATAGGGATTTCCGAGCAGACCGATGCATTCATTATAGTTGTCTCTGAAGAAACAGGTAAGATCTCAACAGCTAAAAACGGCACCATGAAATCGAATGTATCTATTGATATTCTCACACAAACCTTGATGGATGAATTTGAATAAAAAAATTATTATCGGCATTACCGGAGGGATCGCTTCAGGCAAATCTGTTGTAGCCGATTTCTTTTTACATAAGAATGTTCCTGTTATCAATGCTGATATAATTGGGCATGAGATATTACTTAATGAGAAAATTAAGGATAAGCTAATCACTTGTTTTGGTGACTCAATTTCGGAGAATGGGGAGATTGACAGAAAAAAGCTCGGCAAGATAGTTTTTCATAACAAAAACAAACTTCATGAGCTCAATGTAATTGTGCATCCAATGCTTATTAAGGAAATTTTAACCAGGATTGATAATAATGCCGAACCAATAATTGCAATAGATGCAGCGCTGCTTTTACAATGGAACATGAATGAGATCTGCGATTATGTGATTCTTGTAACCGCGCCAGAAAATATCAGAATTGAACGACTGATGCAGCACACTCACCTTTCTTATGAAGAAGCGCAGGACCGTGTACGTTCGCAGCAGGAATTTTCTGAACAAGACGCAGATCATGTGATTATAAATGACAGTTCGTTAAAAGAATTGAATGCGCTGGTAGAGTTCATCTGGGAACAAATTACCCGTAACGCTTACTAAAATTAACAGCATGATCCCTAAAAATGTGCAATATTACAAATTTTGCATGTATGGATTCCTGAAAAATCTCAGATTCTTTGATCCTTTTATTATCCTCTTTTTCAGGGAAATGGGATTTTCCTTCCTGCAGATTGGAACACTCTTTTCCATTCGTGAAATATCTACAGGCATTCTTGAGATTCCAACCGGATTTTTTGCGGACAGCTACGGTCGTAAACTTTCTATGGTTTTGGCATTTGCTTCATATATTTCTTCATTCTTGATAATATACTATTTTCCGAGCTTTGGAATGTATGCTTTAGCAATGATACTATTCGCTTTTGGCGAAGCATTCCGCTCCGGCACTCATAAAGCCATGATCCTCGAATATCTGAAAATCAACTGCATCCTGGATTGCAAGGTCGATTATTATGGACATACACGAGGAGCGTCCCAGCTGGGATCTGCAATTTCTGCACTGATCGCAGGTGCGCTCGTTTTCATTGCAGAGAATTACAGGATAGTGTTCATCGCATCGGTCGTGCCGTATATATTGGGATTACTCCTGATGCTGACGTATCCGAATTATTTGAATGGAGATATTTCAAAAATTGAACGAACCTCTTTCTGGAAAGGGGTGATGACCAATTTTAACCGCACGATACACAATTTCATTTCGATGTTCAAGAATCCAATGCTGCTTCGGGCATTTTTTAATTCTGCCAGCTTTGACGGATTATTCAATTCCGTAAAGGACTATTTGCAGCCCATTCTGAAAACATTTGCACTATCACTTCCAATTCTTATAAGCATCGGGGGAGAGAAAAGAAGCACCGTCATCATCGCAGTGACCTATTTTATTATCTTTTTGATCACTGCATATTCTTCACGTAAGGCACAGCCATTCTCAGTAAGATTCCAATCTATCACTCATGCAATAAATCGAAGTTATATGTTTGGGCTAGGTGCGGTTATTATTGCAGGAGTTGCAACCTATTTTAATGTGCGGATTTTGGCAATAGTGTTGTTTGTGCTTTTATATGCGCTGCAAAATGTGAGAAGACCTATGAATATTGGTTTTATCAGCGAAAATATCGATGCAAAGATCATGGCAACAGGACTTTCGGTCGAGACTCAGCTCAAGACGCTTTTTATTGCGATCCTGTCTCCAATTCTGGGATTTTTTGCCGACACTTTTGGTGTTGGCGCTGCTTTGATAATTATAGGACTTCTTGTTTCGATGGGATATTCATTCGTAAAAGTAGCAGAAAAAAAGCATTAGATTTTGCTCTTGTATGAGTTGGGAGTGTAATATCCAATATCGAACAAGGAATAACCAATTTACACTTAAATTGCTGTAACCAATCAAAGATCAGTGTTTTTTCTATAGAAATTTTCAGAATATTTACGTTTCACTGTAATGATACTCTTAAATTCCGCACTATATTATTTCTTCTTAATCTGAAAATAATAGTTTCGGATTGGGAAATGTCTTACTAAATTTCTTTCTATTCCCTTATCCTTCATCAGTTGAATATACTGTATTCAATATTGGACATTCATATTCGTTTGTGCATTCCAGTCTTTGTGTTTTTTAAATTAGGCACTCATGACAAAAAGAAACAAAAAAAGAAGACCCTCCAGGGGGTCGGAGGATCTTCTTACGTGTAAGGGGGAAACTTATTTCCTTTTATTCGCCAATTAATTTTTTGTATTCATCAGCATCCATCAAGCCTTCAAGTTCATCCGTGCTGGAAATCTCAAACTTTGCGATCCAGCCCTCGTCATAGGGACTGGCATTCATAAGATCGGATGCATCGGAAAGCTGTTCGTTCACTTCTACGATGATGCCGCTCACAGGAATGTATATTTCTTCAACAGCTTTCACTGCTTCCACAGTTGCCAGAATATCACCGGCAGAAAGCTCGCTATCAACTTCGGGAAGTTCCACGTATACAATATCACCAAGTTCTTTTTGTGCATAATCCGTGATCCCCATAGTAGCAACTTTGCCGTCGATTTTGATCCACTCATGGGTTTCTGTATAAAAAAGTTCATCTTTTACCATAAAAACTCCTTGTATAAATATTTATCATATTTTTGATATTTATAATATATTGTAGCTTGAAAAATGCCATCTGAATTTTATGTCAATAATAATAAAAAAATCATGTTAATGATACAGAGAAATCCCTCGAACGGTCTGGCTTGTCCATCCACCGGCAGAAGATCTTCGCAACGACTTCACATCTAAAATCAACGTTTTTCAATCATCATTCCATATTCCGTCAGGGAATGGTCCCTGACTACTCAGAACAGAAACACAACTCAGCTTGGTAAGATGAGTAGAGAAAGGATAATTCTCTTGACAAGATATATCATTATATGCGACCAAAGCAGGTGTAGGTTTTTATGGAGATGAAAAATAAAAGAAAAGAATTAATATCTACTTCTCTCAAGGAGTGTGTGGAGACACTCTCGCTAAATAATGACAACAGACAAAACAATAAAAACGTGAACACGCTAAATAATTTGGACTTGAAAGACTGATGTAATAACAGTGTAAATCACAATGAGAAATATAAATGTGAAATCCGCGACACGTGTCGTATATACCCCTATTTTTGGTGGCGTTCGCGACAATAATGACGTGGATACAGACATTAGAGGTAAAATAAAGAATTTAATCAAGCATAATATTACGAGGTATAAATGTATATAAAAAGCGTTAAAATAGTAAATTATAGAAATTTTAGAAATTTTGAAATGAGTTTCCAAAAAGGTCTAAATGTAATAATTGGTGCTAATAATGCGGGAAAGACAAACTTATTAAGAGCAATTGAGCTAATATCTATACCTGAAATAAAATTGGATGATTTTAACAAAAATGATATTCTTGAAAAGTATCAAACCTTGTATAAAACTGAGGCGCCAAAAATAGAAATAGAATATCAAATCTATCATGAAATAGATGAAAATTCATTGGATGATGAGAGTATTTTAAAATTAATTCCATTTTTAGGACTTGATAAAATTGAAGAACAGAAAGCAACAAGCGACACCCCTACTAAGTATAGCATAATTGCTTATATAAATATGAGATACTCTATAGATCCTAAAAATATTGATAAATATAAGGAGAACATTAAACATGTGGATACTTTGGAAAAGTATATAAACGCTTTGGGTGTTACTCTAAAATATTATTCATGGAGTTTCACAAATGGAACTGCCACAGAATGTGCTGAAAAAAAGTATGTTGCTGATATTTTTAGGATTGATTTCATTGAAGCTGAGCGGAATGTTCAATCCGTATATAAAGAAACGCGCAAAACAATAAATGACTTTATAAAAAGTGATGAAAATGCTTCAAAACTACAAATAATGAAAGAAACAATATCTGCTGCGATGAAAACAAATATTAATTCAGTTTTATCACAAATTGATAATATTATTACACAAGAAAAAAATGAAATTGGATTAGAAAAAGGAAATGTCGCAATTGCACAAGATGTCTGCCCAACTGCTACTATTTCAGAATATTACACTATTGATGTTAAAGATAGCAAAACAGATTATGTTGTCCCATTATCTCACAATGGTGTTGGTTATAACAACTTAATAAATATATATATGTTGATTAAATTGGTTGAAATGAAAAAGGAAATGGATTCTCGAATTCTTTGTTTCGAGGAACCGGAAGCACACCTTCATCCTGCAATGCAATATAAATTATTCTCTTATCTCAAAAGAATAAATGATGAGAACAAATTAAATCAGCAAATATTCGTTAGTACTCATTCATCAAATATTACTGCAGTTGCTGGTTTAGACAATATGCATATAATTGATTATAATAGGGATATTCATGAAGTTATTTGCAGAGATATAAAAGAACAATTCAAGTGTATTCCAGATGCAAAAAAACATATGATGAAATTTTTAGATGTTACAAAATCTGATATGCTTTTTGCAAGCAAGGTGATTCTTGTAGAAGGCATTGCAGAAAAATTGTTACTTCCCAAATTCATGGATAAATTAGGATGTCCTTATGAAGATGATCATATATCTATAGTTGAAATTGGTGGAAAGCATTTTGATCATTTTCTTAATTTTTTTGCAAACAATCCGATTGAAAAAAAAGTGCTGTGTATTACAGATAAAGATTATAAGTTGACAGATAATAATGATGAGCTAGAAAATATTTCTCATTACCTTGATTTTGTTCCACCTCATGTGAAAAAACTTAATGAAACATTTTCAAATAATAATAATATTAAAATTAAACATCAAACAGGATTGGGAAAGACATTTGAGGATGAAATGTTCATCACCAATTATAATAAAATAAGTTGCATAAATGGATGCAGATTATTGAGAATAGCAATGGGTGAAACATTACACAATTTCATAGATGATAACTGTTTATCTTTTGAGAAATGGAACTCAAATCGAGATGACATTGACGGAAGAAGTAAGGAGAAAATCCACAAAGTATTGGACGTATTTTATAATGCTATTTCTAAAGACCCTCATCATAAAGATGAATATGAAAAACTATTCTTTGCAAATCTATTTTTATCATATGCTAAAGACAAGAAAGGAGATGTCGCTTTACAGATTTTAACAAATGATAATCTGATTAATTCCATAGAAGTTCCTGAATACATTAAGGAAGGATTAGAATGGTTATTGAAATAAAATCTGATGACTTATTATCAAAAGAACAACTTAGACATCATATAAAAATATTTGCTGGTCCAGGAGCTGGGAAAACTCATTTTTTAGTTGAAAACGTAAAAAATATTATTAAAATTGACCCCAAAATTAAATCAAGTAATAATAAAAAAGTTCTATGTATTACTTATACTAATGCCGCTGTGGATGAAATAAAAAGAAGACTTGTTGGTTATGAGTATGATGTCGAAGTATATACAATACACGGTTTTATTATCGAATATATTATTAAGCCATATCAAACAGAGCTAACAAAACACATGTTAAATGACTTTGGAATTGAGATTAAAACAAAAGGGAAAATACTATCTCAAATTGAAGGACTTGGTATATTACATGGCCACGATAAAGATGAGATATTTGAATATATTAAAAAGGAAAGTAAATCTACTGAAGAATTAACTTATAGTAAAAAAATTATGGGTGAAGTCGAAATTAATATTAATGAATTTTGTTACACGGGCAATTCAGAAATAAAAAAATCAACTAAAATTACAGATTCTCATACAATTCCTATAAAAAAATATATTTGGTCAATTGCCAAGAAACTTACTCATAATGAGATTTTGTATTTTGGATATCGTATGGTTAAAGAAAATACTACAATTGCATATGCTCTTAGAGTTCAATTTCCTTTTATTTTTATTGATGAATTTCAAGATACAAATCCTTTGCAAGCAATACTTATTGATTTTTTGGGTCAGAAATCATGCATCATAGGTGTTATTGGAGATATAGCACAATCAATTTATAGTTTTCAAGGAGCTAAACCCAGTAAATTTAGTGAATTTAACATTAACAGTGATACTGATACTTGGGAATATCAGATATTAGGAAATAGAAGATCAACCCAAAACATAGTGACTTTATGTAATTATATACGTAAATCTGGGAACTTACAACAGCAAAGCATAAAAGAATATTTAAATGAAAGTCAAAGAAACAATATTGAGAAAAATAAAGTATCATATATTATTGGTGATACTCCTGAAGTAAATCAACAAATTAATAACATTGTTGATTCAGGAGGAGTAATATTAACAAGGACTTGGGCTGCAGCATTTAATTATATGAAAGGAATTAGTGATTCTCAAAAATTGATTTTACGAAGAATTTATAATTCCTATTATGCATCCCCAATAGATATTCGTTCAGAAATTACAGAGCTAAACAATGTAAGATGGGTTCGGGTTTTTAAATTTGTTCTTTCATTATATAAAGCGTATCAAACAAAAGCTGTTTCTGATATAATTTTAGCTCTTCGATTATATACTAGAATTGAAAATTTATTAAAAGATAAGTCTTTTAATGTCCGTGCATTAATTCTATTAAATAAATTGTTGAAAGAGATTTTTGAAAAGGTATCTGAAACTCGATTAATTATAGAAATAATAAACAATTTTAATGCTACATTTCAAAAAGATGAATACAAGTATTTAGCACAAATATTAATTAATAATAGCATAAATTATTCTGATAAATTTATATTATCTTGTTTTAATGAAGATGACAGAGAAGATTTAATTAAAAATGTTTCTTCTTTAGAGTGGGAAACCGCCTTTCAACTTTTTAATTCTGTATTTTCTAATAATAGTAAATATATGACTGTTCATCAAGCAAAAGGTCTTGAGTGGAATAAAGTTGTTGTTAGTTTGGAACCAAGTACATTTGATAAGACAACATTTGATCAAATGTTTACAAATCCAAAAATATTGAACGAAACAATTCAAGATGAGTTTACAAGGATGTTTTATGTTGCGTGCAGCCGTGCAAAAGAAGAATTGTATATCCATTTGAAAAGCGATTCAACTATTCTATTCGATAATTTAAAGGAATTTGTTGGAAAAAGTATTTTTGATAATGTTTTTATTGAACTATGAAGAATAAATTACCTCTAACAATAGACGCCACATCTAGATTATAAGAAAAGTAAGAAGAACGCGGCAACTGCCAAACATTATGTCTTTCAGAAGTTGATTTAATACATCTTGTAGAAAGCAAAAGGTAAATAAATTTGAAGAATATCATTTTATTAATGATATTTATTATATAAATAGTTTTTATATGAAAGGAATGATAGTGTGAAAAGAATTATACCAAAGAATGAAATTATTCCCAATTATCTGTGGCACATTTATGCAATTTCTAATATTTGGGCTGAAAAAAAATTGGAATATTCAATAAAATATAAATCAATGATGTCTGATGAAGATAAGAATTTATTAAATGAAAATCGAACTTATTTGGCTTGGGGAAATGGAAGAGGAGGAGTATTCTCCGGATTTCTTTTCTTCATTCCTCTTAGTTTTGATGAAATGACGTATGAAAAATATTTATCTTATTTACATCTTTTAATTGAATCGGTTTCTATCGGGAAGTGGGATAAATTTAAAGATAAATATGATTTTGAATACGATATGACAAATACAGAATTTTCTGAACCTCAAATTGAATTTTTACGGCGATATTTAATAACCATTGAAAAATATTTTTATGATTATAGAGATACGCTTTGGAAAGAACATAATACTTTTTTAAATGAAACAGCTGTTTACTTAATCGAATATTTTAGAAAGTTAAATGCAGTCGAAAAATGGGAAATGTACTTAAATAAAAAATACCCTTATGATGAGTTTAAAATAATTTTAACTGTTGCTAATAAAAATCTTCCATCTGCGAATAATTTATCACGAAATAGATATAATTTTTATTATCAACCAAATTCTAAAGAGGAATTGTGTAAATTTATACTTCATGAAATTGGAACTAATTTATTAACAGAAGAGTTGTATATAAATTATGAAGATAAAGAGTTGCAAGGTAAATTCATTACGGACAACAATCTTATATGGCAATCGTTCGAGGTATTAGCCGAATATTGTAAGTCGAAAATATTTAAAGTAGAATCAGATATATTGGATGGAAACATGTTTGGTGGAGGAAATTATTATTTTAAAGATTTTTTTGATTATTATGAAACGGTTAATTGGAATAACAGTAATATCCGATATTCAAGTGTTATGAAAGACGCAATTATTTATGTGACAAGTTTGAGGGATAAATAATTCACAGTACTTATCTTAAGTTTTAAGTAAGAAAGAAATTTATATGAGAAGATCGACACACAAATCCGTCAGGGATTGGTCCCTGACTACTCAGAAAATTTTCTCGAAAGTTGGGATAAATTATTGGAATTAACACACCCCGTCCGTCGGCTGACCGACACCCCTCTTCCGTCTTCTCCCGATAGATCGGGATACGCCGTGACAAGTAAAGAGGGGAATTATCCTTTGCTATTTAATAAATCGTTGAATCAAAATACAACGTAATTCTCATCTATTAAGAGGAGTACGGCTTTAGCCGGGAGGTGTTTAAAAAGCTTAAGAACGCTCTACACTTTCCAACAGTTTGCGGACTTCAAGACAATTACAAAATTTTTATACTAAACTCCTTTCCGCCAGCAAGCGGATATGAAGTCCAGCCTGATGAGAAACTGTTCGAAAGTTATCCCTTTCTCAGCGTTCTCTGCGTAATTTATTTCCTCTGCGAGCTCTGCGTGAAATAATTTTCTCAATAATCGAACTTCTTAAATCGCCAATCAGTGTTCTTCGACCATCATTACATATTTCCGTCAGGGAATGGTCCAGACTGCACTGATAATACTTTTCCTTTTAAGATGAAGTATGATCTCATGCTGACAAGTTGACAAAAATAACATCGATCATTAAAAGCATCCTAAAGGAGTCATAATGACTGAAATTACACATGTAATAAAACGAAGCGGCGTAAAGGTGCGGTTCAAACCTCTCCGTATCGCAAATGCAATATACAGGGCTGCGATCGCTGTGGGCGGCAGGGACAAAAAGCAAGCAGAGCTTTTAGCCGGGCAGGTTGAGGAAATTGTCAAAAGTAAATTTTCAAATGAGAATCCACCTCACGTTGAAGATATACAGGATATTGTTGAGCAGGTTCTGATAAAAAACGGGCATGATGAAGTCGCAAAGGAATACATACTTTATCGTAATGAGCAAAATCGTAAACGCGAAGAACGAAATCAAAGATTATCCCATCCTTCAGAGAATATTCCCTGGGCAAAGCTTTGGAAGGTGCTCGATTGGGCTACCAAAAATGATCTCAACACAATTGCAAAAATGAATGCACGTATAGAAAACGGTGAGTTCCCGCATATTGTTCACGAGTCCGAAAGTGCATACGAAAATGAAGTGAACATCGCATCAGAGCTTATTTTGGAACGAGAAAACAAAGTAAAGGTTGTAATGATAAGCGGACCATCCTCTTCCGGCAAAACTACTACAACCATAAAGCTCGAGCAGCGTCTGAAAAAACACGGGCTGAGCTTTGTGACACTTAATGTTGATCACTACTTCTTCAATCTTGAAATGCATCCCAAAGATGAGTTCGGGGACTATGATTTTGAAACACCCCAGGCACTCGATCTGCCGTTGATAAATGAACATGTTAGTGCTCTCTGCGAAGGTAAAGAGGTTGTCATTCCTTTTTATGATTTTAAGACTGGCACGCGCTATCTGAACAGGACAAAAATGAAGTTGGATGACCATCAGATTCTGCTTATAGATAGTCTGCACGGGCTTTTCCCCGCGATGACGAAGGATGTTGCCAATGAGATAAAGTTCAAGCTGTACCTCGAACCACTTTTACAAATGAAGAATGAGAATGGTCAGTATATCCGCTGGACAGACCTGCGCCTGATCCGCAGAATGCTCAGGGATGCGACGCACAGAGCGTATAATCCCCAGCAAACTCTCGAGCACTGGCATTATGTACGCAGCAGCGAATTGCGAAACATCATTCCCTACATAAACACTTCCGATTATATCATAAACAGTGCCATGCCCTATGAGATCGCTTTATATGCTGGTAGGATGCTGAAACTGTTCGAGGAGTGGACAGAGAAATTCAAGGGTGATCCATTAAAAGAGGACTCATTCATAAGAGCAAGCCGGGTTCGAGAATTTCTAAAGGAAGTAATTCCTATAGAAGATGATTCTTCGGTTCCAGCACATTCCGTATTGAGGGAGTTCGTCGGCGGGAGTAGTTTGAAGTATTAGTGCTATCTGTACCACAGGTTCTTGTTATGCGGTCAATTCGGGGAATTGACCCTGCATCAGAAAGTGCAGTTCGTTATAAAATATAGGATCCTGTCACGGAATGTTCCATGACGGCTCTGTTCTTTACATTTGTATTTATTCGTGTTAATCCGTGGTTTAAATTACTTTCATTATTTTCGTGTCCTTCACTTGCTACGGCGCATTGAAAAGAAGCCGAGTGGTTTTTCAAATCACCTTAACAGAAGTATTCACTATCCTTGACATTCGATAATCAGACAGCACAAAGAGTCAAAAAATAGATGGAGTAACTATGGCTGATAAACTTGAATTCGGTACTGTTTCAAGTGAAAAAGCAATGGAGCTTGAAGAAACCTACGGAGCGCATAATTACCACCCGCTTCCTGTCGTAATCGCAAAAGGAGACGGTCCGTTTGTGTGGGATCCCGAAGGCAATAAATATTACGATTTTCTCTCTGCGTATTCTGCAGTAAATCAGGGTCATTGTCATCCCAAAATCATAAATGCTTTGATCGAGCAGGCAAAAGTCCTTACTCTCACTTCACGTGCGTTTTTCAATAATATACTTGGAGAATACGAGAAGTTCCTCACAGATTATTTCGGGTTTGAGATGGTTCTGCCAATGAATACAGGTGTCGAGGGTGTGGAAACGGCAATGAAGCTTGCGCGCAGATGGGGATATGTCAAAAAGGGCATCGAAGACAACAAAGCGAAGATCATTTTCTGTGAGAATAATTTCCACGGTAGAACACTCGCAGTTATCTCCGCATCAACAGATCCCGACTGCCGCAAAAATTTCGGACCATATCTGCCCGGCATCATTAAAATACCTTATAATAATACCGAAGCGCTGGAACAGGTTTTACAAGAGCAGGGCGACGAAGTATGTGCATTCATTGTTGAGCCCATTCAGGGAGAAGCCGGCGTGTTTGTGCCTGACGAAGGATATGTAAATAAATGCTACGAAATCTGTAAAAAACACAATGTACTATTTATTGCTGATGAAGTGCAGACAGGTATCGGTAGAACTGGTCGCCTGCTTGCATGTGATTATGAAAACGTCAAACCCGATGTGCTAATCCTCGGCAAGGCAATTTCCGGTGGCGTGCTTCCTGTAAGTGCAGTCCTTTCCAGCAAGGATATCATGCTGACCATCAAGCCAGGTGAACACGGCTCGACATTCGGCGGATTTCCCCTTGCATGTGCAGTGGCAACCGCAGCACTAAAAGTGATAAAGGATGAAAAACTTACTGAAAATGCTGAAAGATTAGGAAAAATATTCCGTGCGGAACTCGAAGCAATTAATTCTCCATTTATTGAGATCGTACGCGGAAAAGGACTGCTCAATGCAGTGGTCATCAAACCCAAAGACGGTATCGATGCGTGGAAAGTGTGCCTGAAACTCAAAGAAAAAGGTATACTTGCCAAACCAACCCATGAACATATCATTCGTTTCGCACCGCCGTTGGTCATTACCGAAGATCAGCTCAAAGATGCTCTGAAACGAATAAAACAAGTTTTTGACGAGATTTGATTATGAAAATAGGAATCCGAAGAGAAGATAAAAGTAAGTGGGAAAGACGAGTCGCTCTCACACCTGAACATGTAAAACTACTTAAAGATAAATTTGACATACAAACATTTGTACAACCTTCCGATATTCGCATCTTTACCGATGATGAATACAGAAATGCAGGTGCGGTCATCCAGGAGGATCTTTCCGGATGCACTGTAGTCATAGGTGTGAAAGAGATGCCGATGTCTTTTTTCCTGCCCGGGAAAACGTATGTTTTTTTCTCCCATGTGATAAAAGGGCAGCTCTATAATATGCCGATGCTGCAGCGATTGATTGATATCAAATGCAACCTCATCGATTATGAAAAGATCGAGAATGAGAAAGGGCAGCGTTTGATATTTTTCGGACGGCATGCAGGCATTGCAGGTATGGTCGATTCACTCTGGGCGTACGGACAGCGACTTGAATACGAGGGTTTCAAACCCCCTTTTAATAAGATCAAAAAAGCATATGAATATGAATCTGCTGACGACATCAAAAATATACTCAGGAAGATTGGAAAAGATATTTCGGAAAAGGGATTACCCCGCGAGATCTGCCCTGTAGTGGTAGGTTTTACCGGTTACGGAAATGTGTCCAAAGGTGCGCAGGAAATACTGGATTGTTTCCCGCTTATTGAAATTTCTCCAGAAGAACTTCTCTCGTTGAAAAATCAAAAAGAAATATCCCAAAAACACATCTACAAAGTTGTGTTCAAAGAAGTAGATATAGTAAAACCAACAGATGATAAAGCAAAATTTGAATTGCATGATTATTTTAAGTATCCTGAAAAATATAAATCACAATTTGCTCAATATATTCCTCATCTTACTATTTTATTGAATTGTATATACTGGTCGCTTGGAAGTCCAAGATTCGTTACCAAAGCGGCATTGAAAGAGTTTTCAAAGAATGGGCAGCAACTCAAACTCAAAGTGATCGGGGATGTAAGCTGTGATATCGAGGGTTCGATCGAGATCACAAGCAAGATAACAGAACCAGACAATCCGACCTTTATGTATGATCCCTTGACTGATGCAGTAGTCGATGGAAATGAAGGCGAGGGTGTTATTGTAGTGGGTCGCGACAACCTTCCATGTGAAATACCAAAGGATGCATCCCGCTCTTTCAGTGAAGCATTGGTGGATTTTGTTCCACAGCTTTTAGAAGCACACAAAAAAGGTAGTCTTTATAAAACGGAACTTCCAAAAGAACTTCTGCGTGCACTGATCCTCTATGACGGCAATCTTACCTCAGATTATACATACATCAAAAAATTTTTATCAGAATAGAAAGGATATTTCAATGAAAAAAGTACTTATTTTGGGCGCTGGACTTGTCTCCAGACCTCATGTGAATTATCTCCTTGCTCAAAAAGATTTTATGGTAACTGTTGCAAGCAGAACTGTGAACAAGGCAGAAAAGCTTGTCGCTGATCATCCGAATGGAACCCCCGTTGAACTGAATGTCACTAACGATGCAATGTTGGAGAAACTTGTTTCCGAGCACGATCTCTCAGTGAGTTTGCTGCCCTATACGTATCATGTGAAAGTTGCAAAGCTCTGCATCAAACACAGAAAACATATGGTCACGACATCCTATGTGAGTGATGCAATGAGAGCGCTGGATGAAGATGCCCGTGATGCTGATGTGCTTATTCTGAACGAGATCGGCGTGGACCCCGGTATCGACCATATGTCGGCAATGAGGGTCATCGATGGAGTGAAAGAGAATAATGGACGCATTTTGAGTTTCAGATCGTACTGTGGCGGGCTTCCTGCACCGGAAGCAAATACCAATCCGTGGGGATACAAATTCTCCTGGAGTCCGCGTGGTGTGGTAATGGCTGGAAAGAATGCATCGAAGTGGCTTGAGGATGGCAAGATCGTTGATGTTCCAGGTCCTGAACTTTTTGCCCATCGTTGGGAAGTTGAAATTCCCGGATTTGGAAAACTCGAAGGATATCCCAATAGAAATTCCGTTCCTTATGTAGATATATACAGCATCAAAGATACAAACACGATGTTCCGCGGTACGCTACGCTATCCCGGCTGGTGCGCCACGATGAAGAAGATCGTAGACCTTGGAATCCTTGATGACGAACAGAAATATGATCTCGACGGCTTGACTTATGCTGATTTTATGGAGAAATTGGTCACAGTAAAAACTCATAAAATTTTGAAAGAGAACCTAGCCGCTCAGTGGGATCTTCCGGTGGATTCCAATCCGATTTATCGAGTTGAATGGCTTGGACTCTTCAGCGATAATGTTATTGGCTTGGATAAAGGCACTGCAATGGATGTGTTCTGCAATGCCCTCAATGAGAAGCTGACCTATGAACCGGACGAGCGTGATCTGCTTGTACTTCATCATGAATTTATTGCCGAATTCCAGGACAAAAAACAACATATTACTTCGACCATGATAGATTACGGCATTCCGAATGGAGACTCCTCGATGTCCCGTACGGTTGGGTTGCCTGCATCAATTGCGGTAAAACTCATCCTTGAAGGAAAGATACAGGAAAAGGGTGTGAAAATACCTGTCGATCCTGAAATTTATCTGCCTGTTCTTGATGAACTGAAAAACCAGAATATCGAATGTGTCGAGCGATTTGAAGATATGTAATAGATTTAATTCTTATATATAAGCCCTTGAAGAATTTCTTTGAGGGCTTTTTTTTATAGAGGTACCCGAAACTTGACAGAAAATATTTTATTTTTTATCTTGCGTATAAGGTCGAATATGAAAAATAAAAATAAGTTCGGGATTGTATTACATTACACTACTCTCTTACCCCCCCCCTATTGCATTACTTTCATTACTGAGGGCGGTTATGGAAGAAGCCGAACAAATTATAAACGCAGATTCATACAATACAGCTCCCAAAATATTATATGCAAAAATAAATTCATATAGCTTGCACCTGTCTGTGAAGTTCCCGAAGCAGGCAGGGTATTCGTGAGGTTTTTCTTTCTATGATTAGAATTGAAGTACGGAATATGAGATTGGGGAACTTACTTCTTATATGGAATTCACTCCCGAATATAAGAAGGACATTTACGGGAGTAAAGAAAAAATTAGGAGCATAAAATGTTAAAAAAGATCTTAACAATAGGAATATGGATTGTATTATTCGTGAGTTTAGTTCATGCTGGTGATGATATTCCCGGACTATATGTTACTTTAGTAGATCAAGAAGATGAATATATAACTTATCATCGTGTGGATTGTGAAATGATTGTTCAAGGAGGGACATATTATGATTGGGGTTATACAAACGGTGCTGGAATTGTTAAACTTGGATTAGCTGGTGATGTAGGAGTTTACATATTGAGTACTACATATGAAAGTCAATATTATACTTCAACTGTATACAAGGCGTACGGACAGCAGTTTTATACTTGGAAATTGGGAATACCTCACAATATAGAATAAATGATAAAACTTAGGGGGGGGGTAAAACTCTCCCCCAAGTATAATTTGGAGAAATTATATGAAAAAATACATATTCTTTATTATTATTTCTTTTTTTTACTATTCAGAGATTATAGCAGAATATCAACAATTAGCTGGTTTCCCTTTTGTTGGTGACTTAAATACACCGTTTTCAGCACACAATGGACCAGGAGTTGTAAATATTAACGATGATCCATATCTTGAAATTGTAGTATCTGTTTATAATTATACATTCACAGTTGACTACACAGGGGAATTGTTATGGTCAGCATACACGCCAAGAGAAGCACAGCCGACAATGTCCTTTGCAGATGTAAATAATGATGGGTATCTGGAGATACTACAAGTTTCAAGAACTGGTTTGATATATATTTTAGATAGGTTCGGGAATAATTTAGATGGATGGCCAAAATATTATGGATCGCCAGCACCGTTTTATAGCTATATGATTACAACACCAGTAGCGTATGATCTTAATGGAGATGGGTGGAAAGAGATCATATGGGGTGATTTTAGCTGGAATTATCAAAGTTATTTATATACGGTGAATATTGAAGGAGAACACGTTGGAGGATTTCCATTCCCAGTTGAACCCGGAATAACCGGAACACCTGCAATAGGAGATGTAAACAATGACGGATCAGTAGAAATTGTGTGTATGGGATACTATGATCTCTATGTAATAAATAAAGATGGAGATGTTCTATATGGTTGGCCAAAACAGCCGTTTAGTGGGGATGCCAACTTCGACTTAACTTCACCTGTTTTAGCTGACTTAACTGGAGATGGTTTTTTAGAAATTATTGTTGCAGCATCCAGTAATGATTTCATGTCCGGTATCCCTTCAGGTTTGATCGTTTATACATACGATGGAGAAATCCTTGATGGATGGCCGCAAAATGCTGAAGATATAATGTACTGTCCTGTAACAATAGCGGATTTAGATAATGATAATTCTTTAGATATTATCTGTGGGAGAGAGGACATATACAGTATAGGCAATTTTGTTTATGTATTCCATAACGATGGACAGCCATTCCCCGGTTCCCCTTATTACAGTTTTGGAGATGTACACGGACCAATTATAGCAGGAAACATAAATTCAACACCTGAAAAAGAATTGATTTTTGATTCGAGCCTTGCTGAAGCAAGCAATATAAGAGGATTTATTCAAGGAATAAATTGTTATGGGGATAGCTTAGTTGGATTTCCATTGAGACCAAAGGGATTTACAAGTTCAAATTCAGGGATATTTGGAGATTTAAATTGTGATGGTAATTTGGATATTACAATTGTAACAGAAGAACCAGTAAACATGGACACTTTATGGATTCATGTCTATGATTTAGAAGTTCCTTATGATCCGTTACAAATAGAGTGGAAAACATACCAGTATGATTTCCAACGATTGGGACAGTATCATCCACCATTTTCCTTTGATCCGCCTCTCGATTTCAGCGCTTCGGTAGATTCTCATGGAGTAAATCTAAGTTGGGAGCAACCGGCAAATGAACAAAATTATGCATACTCTCTATTCAGGGATGATGAACTTCTTGTACGGACACCTTATACAAACTACTGTGATTCCCTTGTACAAAGCTATACAACCTATGAATATTTTGTAAAATCTGTCTATGAGCAGGGATTCAGTCCTCCGACTGATATTATTGAAGTTACAACCAACTCCATCTCAGTCGATCCTGAAATGCCTGTAGCTGTTATTTCTTCTGCCTATCCCAATCCCTTCTCAACCTCGACAATGTTATCATTTTCGTTAACCACGAATTTACACGAATTATCACAGATAAATATCTATAATGTTAAAGGCCAGCTCGTTCGCACACTCTTGTTTTCCTCGTTCCCAAACCCCTGTTTGGGAATGATTGAGGTGGTTTGGGATGGAAAGGATATGAACGGAAGAGATGTGAAGAGTGGTATGTATTTTTATAAGTTATCGAATAACAAAGAAGAAATTGGAAAGGTCTTAAAATTAGATGATTAATTTTAAGTAATCTAACCATGAAAAAAAAGCAACGCATATGATACTTTTATTATTTACCATATATTGTAGATGGTGAATTTTAGCTTAAAAAACAAAAAGGAGAACATTATGTTTACTATTCGTTTGAAAACAAAACTGGTTATCTTGACCATCTGTTTTACACTTCTATTTAATACATTCGTGATCGCTGAATGTGTTATGATGGCAATGATTGCCAAAAAAGGGCATTATGTTTCTTGGGTAGATTCTTGTGAGGGTAATTGGAATGATCCTTACGATTTTTTCAATTTTTTACAAGATTGGTCACCATATCAAGATGACGGATATGGAGTAATTTATTATCCCGAAAATGGAAGTTTCTTTTTTAACAAAAATAATTATTATGATCCTTATAATCAAGCATGGTATAAGACAAATCAAGATCCAGACGAAGATTGGCATATTAATTATACATGGTATGGTGATCCGAATCTGCATTACCAATGGATAGATGATGAACCATTAATAATAGCTAAGAGTATCATAATGAATAATGAAACCGAGGCTTCGATAGTGCTTGGGCATGATAGAGATGCAGTAGAAGATCCTCAGGGAAATATAAGAAATGGTAATCATCCGCATTGGCAGGAATTAAATGGTAAATTCTATTCTCTTGAACATAACGGTAATATAAGTGATTTAATGCAACAATTCTATGAAGGAATTCAAATTATAAATCCGGAGTGGTTTCAAAACCACGAATCGAACTGGGAGGGAGATTCGTTGGGGCCTAATGCTTGGATAGATTCAGAATTGTATTTTCATTATATATTATCAAATATTGAAGCAGTTGGGGATGATGTAATTCAAGGAATCTACAACGCGCTGAGTAATCCTTCTGTAAATATTATTAATGAGTGGCAAAGTGCTAATTTTATTCTGTCAGATGGTATTGCATTGTATGCGTATAGAAGAACATTTGAATTTAGAAATTTAGAATATCAGGAATTTGAAGATTTTTGGAGTATTAAAACACAATTTGATGCAGGTATTTCTCTTTCAGAAAATGACTTGGCGATAATTTCTCCTTATGGAGATATTGAAATTATTAATTTAGAAAATCCACCAGAATTTTATTCAGGTACAATTTCTCAAAACAAAACATGGTCTTCAGATGGAATTATAACTGGTGACATTCTTGTTCCTGAAGGTATTACATTAAATATAAATGCAAATGTTTCTTTTGTTTCTCATAATACATTTACTATTCATGGTACAGTAAACTTATTAGAAAATTCATCTTTAAATCTAAAACATAGTACTGTGGTAATAATTGAAGATTCAGGTATTCTCTTCCTTGATTGGGGAAGCACAATAACAGGTTCAACTCCAACAACATACGAAGCAACACCTCCGGGTCAGCAACCAGGCGGTGAAGATGCAATACCCGGCGATAGGATAATTGCGAAGAATGGTGGAATCATTACAACGAATGATGACATTGAGAATATCGGAGCAGAAATAACCATTGGATCTGGACTACCTGAGGGTGAGGAATGCATGTGGGATGGCATACTCATACAAAATCCTTCAGTAGATGAAAACTATTGGTTTGTAAATTGTGATATATCCTGGATCAGAAAATTATCGATTGAGAATGTGGGATTTAGTTCAAAAAATACCGCAAACTTAATGTTATATCAAACCGATTTTCATAATTCGGGACAAATCGTCGCCCGGGACGGTCATCTCTTGTATATCCACGGTTCTGAGGATAGCATGTGCTATATACAGGAAAATACTCCGATACCCATTACGGCTTATGAATCTCCTGTAGATATTAGTTACTGCTGGATCGGAGGAGTTGAAGAAGATGACGGATTGGAAAACGGTGGCGGAATATATCTCTATGATTCAGCAAGTCCATTATCGATTATCGAAAATACCAACATAATGTACAATGGAGATGATGGTTTGATGATAGATTGTGTTGCATTTGAAGAATTTAATAATAACTCAATAGAAAACAATACAGGCTTTGGAATGTTCTGCTATTCTGGCACGGAGTTCACAGGAGAGGATCCATTTTACAATATCAGTATTTGTAATAATGCTTATGCGGAATACGCCGGATGGCAAAGTACATTTATAATGAACGATCCGTATGAAAGCATTTGGGTTGAAGATACTGATTATGGTTCTGGTTTGGACCAATATCTCTTAATGGATATTTTATGGGATACTTATAATAAAGTGGATATAAGTGGCACAAATCTCACTTTAAATGATCTGCCACATCTGTATCCCCCTGATTCAAGTGCATGGACTTTTAGTGAGGAAGAGTCTGAAGAGAAGTTGATGCTTTATTCGGCTTCAACCGATATAGGTAATGAAGATTATACCTCGGCAGAACAAACATTACAACAGATCATTTCAGATTATTACTTAACAGAAGAAGCCGGTATTGCAGTATATTACCTGTATCATCTTGAAAAATTGACCGATCAGGATTTTAATGAATTAATAACATATCTTGAGAATCTTACACCTGAATCAGATACACCTTTGGAAAAAGCAATAGAGAATGTGATCACAAAGAGTTACATGAAAGAGAAAGAGTACTTTACTGCGATCGATCGTCTTGAGACTATTATTACCAATTCACAGATCCCCGATGAAGTAATAGCAGCCATGATCGATGAAGGATATTGCTATTTGGAGCTTTCCGAAGAGGAGTTAAAAGCTTCACCGTCCAATTGCACAGTAAGAACTTCAACCCTCGAAAAATACCAGGCAATGGTGAACGAACTGAAACACTCCTTCTCATTTTATAATGAAGAACCCGATCATGAGACAACACCTGCTTCAGGTAACATTCTTTCTTTAGGTAACTTCCCAAATCCTTTTAAAATCGATACACGGATATCCTTTACTCTTGCTTCTGCATCTGATGTCACCATAACCATCTACAATGTAAAAGGACAAAGAGTAAAACAGCTTATGAAGAGTCAAATCCATGCAGGATCGCACACGGTAACATGGAACGGTATGAACAGTAACAACGTAGAATCTGCTCCGGGTATTTATTTTTACAAGATAAGAGCCGGTGGTGATTCGATCGTAAAAAAGATGTTTCTCATTAAATAGGATAGTCGAAATAGCAAGTTAATCTCACTCTACCCGTATTCAGTCAAATACGGGTAGAGTTTTTCTTGACTTCATATAGTACTTTAATAAATAAAATTGAATTATAGTGAATAGGCGGTTATCAATGTCTTGTAAAACTTACATGAATTATAAACCAAGATTTTTACAAAATTTTTCTATAATAAGCAAATATATAGTCATTGTTTTTTTTCTCATCTTTCTTTCCATTTCCTCGACTTATGCCATAGAGGTCGGCGGTCATATCACTGAAGATACGACATGGTCACCTGAAAATTCACCCTATCAAGTTACTGAAACGGTTATTGTAGATGAAGGAGTGATACTTACGATATTACCCGGCACAGAAGTGAAAATATGCGGTGCAACCTGTACGAGTTGGCAGGAGTTTGATACAAACTTCTGGTTGTATGGAGGAGTGTCTGTTGCTAAATTTATCCAGGTGGAGGGCAGGATCATTGCAGAGGGTACGGAGCAGGACAGTATTGTTTTTACACGCTTGCAGGACAATCCTGATTACTGTTGGGGAACGATATATATTACACAGGAAGCGGAATTGTGTCGTTTCACGCATTGCAGATTTGAATATTCCGCAGGTATAGGATTGGCTTTGAGTAATTTGGCAGAAGCGGCTATTTCGATATACAATGGAAAGGGAATAATTCATGATTGTCTCTTTTTAAATAATGGGGCTTCTGTCGCAACCTTTCATTCTTATGTGAAGAATGTTGAGATAATACGGAATACGT
>Ga0268278_1000587_pt1 | contig 24515 bp, 10 predicted proteins | sample saktaG_3_FD_190135 | JGI IMG/M metagenome (GOLD analysis project Ga0268278, IMG submission 190135) | Saline water microbial communities from Sakinaw Lake, British Columbia, Canada - sak_2010_1_5_55m | ecosystem: Environmental > Aquatic > Non-marine Saline and Alkaline > Saline ...
TTTTTCATAATAGGCTTTTAGTATCCTTCCTACACCTTTTTTAAAAGGATTGTTTATGCCCCGACCATTTTCAGGTGCTCCTTTTTCCATATCCCAATGTTGAAAATAATCTTCATGTTCCCGATCAAGTCTTAACCTAAACTTTTCTACTGACACACCATCTGTTTCCATGACTGAGGACCTGAGAATAGCTCCCAGATCCGGCCTGATATTTACGTCTTCATCGTGTAGTATATCCATTGTTTTATCCAGCGAAGACTGCCAGGTTAATAATATATTGTTTACAGTACCCTGATGGGCAGGAAGAAGTTTATCTATTAATCTGGATACTTCTCCATCTATAGTAAATTCCCCCTGATCGGAAGATTTAAGAATTGACGAACCTTTCCTGTTTCCGGGCTTCCATATTTTTTCAAGAAAGTAATCTTTTCCTTCCACTTGAAATTCAAGAGAAACTCTAATCGTATCTCCACCTTTAACCGGCATATATTCTTTCATCAATTTGTCAAATCTTGTCTTTGTTAATTCAACCTCGGTGAAAAGTACAGATTTTAAAGCATTTAACAAAGTAGATTTACCTGCCTCATTAGGGCCAAGTATCACCGTAAGCCCCGGATAAAATTCAACTTTCTTGTCTGAAATTCCGGCAAATGGTTTTAACTGTATACTCTTAAGTTTCATGGCGTACTTCCCTTATTAGGTCATAGGCTTTTTGCAGCGACTTAAAAGATATCTCTTCCTTCTCTTCAAGCAGGGAGGAAAGAAGCTGATGCGGAAATGAATTTTCTGTAAATTTACTGTTAATAAGATCAGCTGTAATTGACTCCTGCAATTCATCTTTAACTGTTTGAAGAAGCAACACATTATCCTTTATTAAGCCTATGGCTTCTTCGACCCGGTCTAACTCTTCCTTTCTCAATCGCCCCTTTAAGATGAGGCGCAACACCACATTGCTGAATTCATCACCGGTATATTTTCGCTTCATTGAAGTAATGTCGTTATCATCATAGAGTGAAACCTGGTTGATAGAAAAGCGGTATTTCCCGGTACTCACTTTTTGAACTTTCATCTCCGAAGATGATTCCAGCTCAATAATAAAGGCACTGCCTCGGTGGCTGCAGTCAAAGCCGTCAGGTTCCGGAGTCCCGGGAATAAGAATTCTGGAGTTTTTGTCCGGATTTTCAGGCCACGGCAGATGAGTATGGCCAAGCAGCCACAGGTCAAGCCCGGAAGATTTCAATTCCTTCCGGGTCATGGGATAATATGTTTTATCAAAATCAGGAGAGACACCTTCAAGGCTTCCATGTGCTAAACCGATTTTTATTGAATCATCCTCAGAACTTTTCTCGGAATTAACCCACTTAATCATGTTCTCACTCGAGTGTTTTGCACTGCATGGTGCAGCATAAATCTTAATTTTTAAGTGATATTTATTAAGGTCATATATATCAAGATTTTTAAGAATTAAAACACGGTCACCTGCATGTTTGGAGAATTCATTCCACAAATTGCTGTCATGAGTGTAATAATCGTGGTTACCAGGCAGTACAATTATCAGTTCACCATTAAACTCATTAAGTACCCTGGCAGCCCTGGAAATATCTTTGACATTAAGCGTTGTCCGGTCAAACAAATCACCGGCCATAACAAAAAGAGTACAGTCTTCCCGGTTGGCTAATGAAACCAACTTTTCAAGTGTTTCATACCTCGCATTGATAAGTTCATCCTGAACATCTAGGTATCCTGCAAAACGCATTCCCAGATGCAGGTCTGCAGTGTGAAATATTTTTATTCCCATTTTAACCTCTTATAAAACTTAAAAAGATAACTTTGTTGCTCAGGGGCACAAACAATCTTTACTGTCAACAACGAAAAATTCGTGGATCGGGCAGACGCTTAAACCGTCCGCTTTTTAAAGTATTTTAATGAGTGAACTAACAGTCTAAAGTGTGTTTCAGAGACGGTTCTTTTTCACACTTTAATCCTGATTACTACATTTCGATTAATGCGACCTAGAATCGTCCCCCGTCACACTTCAGAATGCTCTCCTTCAAGAATTTGTTTTGCAACTTCTAAAAAATCTTTTTTTGAAGAATCAGATAATTCTCGATATTTTTCAATTAGCCATTCAACGGCTAGTTTATTGAGATGTTCTTCTATCTGGCTAATCATCTTATTAAGATCTTTCATATCGGGTTCAGTAATATAAGGCGGAGGGTTATTTGCTTTTGTATATAAACGATTTGCATCAATTGTTTCCATTGTAAAAATTAAAGAACACTCTGATTTAATATTATTGACCCATGTTGAACTCATCTCATTTCTTTGTTGCGTAATATTATTTATAAAACATGGCAATATTTCATCAATAGACCATGGCAATTCTTCTTCCTCAAAATTTACCTTAATCTCTTTAACAAGCTTCTCTGAAAGTTTATGAAATTGATTCCAAGTCAATTGGTCATCTTTTAGTTGCGAACAAAATTGTTGAAACATCTGTAAGGCTTTTTTCATTGCATACAAATCTTCAAGATCCATTTCACATCCTTCAAATATTTTGATTAAAGTAGAAACTTCTAAATGAAGATTCTCAAGTTCCTTTTCAGAATGAATTTGAGTATCCCATAAAGCAGAAGCACGATCCCTAATCTCTTTTTCTACCTTTTTTAAATTATTAATAAATTCAAAAAGTTTAGTAAGAATTTCATTTAAAATATCCAGTTGAATTTGTAAAGATAGCTCCTCTATTTGGGATTTATAGTCATTGCTAATTTTAAGTAAGCTTCTTATTTTGGCTACCCGGACAATCCGAAAAGCATCTTCTCTGTTTTGTGTTAAATAAGACTCTATTTCACGAACTAACTGCTTTGCTTGAGCTGTAATTTCCGCTCTTCTCACCAACTCGCTTGTCCTTTCCACAAGTTCCTCATACTGCTCTATTAGTCCAAGCTTTTGCAAGTTACCTCCTATAACGTTCAGTAACCAGTGTTTAAAATCACCTATTTGATCAGGTTGATCTCCTCTTGGTATTTGCTGTGAAAGCCAATGGGAAAAAATTTGAATTATTTCTTGTTTTGATTTTTCTATATAAGGCGTAAGCTCATCTATTTGATGGTCTGCCCACGCTGGAACTTTGGATATCATCTGCTTTTTAAGTTTTAATAAATCTGATGCACCTCGACTTAATTCACTAACATTATCCTTCTCCTTGCCGCGGTCGATTCGTACTAAGGCACTATTCATATCTTCATCCATTTTTTCAAGAGCATCTTTAGCTTCAATGCTTTGCTGGTTGAAATGTTCATAACGGAATACAAGGGATGGCGGAACTGGTATTCTATTTTTTAATTCTTCAGCTCTTTTGACACATTCAATTTTCCCATAATAACTTTTTTCATTTTCCCATTCATCCAAAAGGCTCTCCCATTCAGAAGAAGCTTGATCATCAAGTGTTACTAATTCTGCGTTCTGCAATGAATTAATATCGAGAAATTTTCCTTTAAAAATGCCATCCTGAAGCATTTGAGAAATTGCAAATTGTTGCTCATTTAATTGTACTACTAAATTATTAATCCGTGGAGCAATAAAGACCCCTAGCAAAAGACCGGCGGAAGCAATATTTGCACCATATGGGGGATGACAAATCTCTTTTATTACCTCTCCAATATATAAATGTTTTCCTTCAGATAGCAATTGTTTATCCCATTTTTCTGAAATAGTTCGAACAATGGGATCATTTGGTCGTCTCGAAATCGATCCTTCCGTTGTAAAAACTCCCCAATGGTTGTTTAGAACTGTGAGTGATCGATTCCTATCTTGGGGTGGTTTTGCGAGAATCTTGTGGTAATCAAGAATTCCTTGAAATAATTCATTTGTTAACTGGAAACAAGTATTTGCTGCATTTCCTCTTGATGTACTAAATCCATCAAAAGGAAATTGTAATACACTCGAATAGATATGATTAAATAGGTCCGTCCCTAAACGCTTTAAAAGAATAGATTCCAATTCTTGTTTATGTGAAGTTATATAATGCCTTTTTTTTATCATATCTTCTATTTGATTCTGTATCAGTTTGTAAGTTTTTTCTTTATGTGCATCAACCAGATTACCAAAATGTACACTATCCTCTTGACTTATGTGTTCCTCTAAAACAGAAAATTCTGCTAATAATTGTCCTAATTTTCCTTCTTCATCATAGAGCAATATCACTATTACTGGTAATGCCAAAACTTGATGTTTTTCAGCTATATCTCTAAGCTGCTTCTTAACTTCACTAGCTACAGTCAAAAGATCATGGTTTCGGTCAATATAGCAATAAATAATTGAGCCACGTGGTTCCTCTATAGAGATAGCTGCTGCCCAACGATCAGCAGATAATTTAAGATTAGCTTCTAACATTTCTAGATTTGATGTTACACCTTTGTAATACCACTCTTTTGTTGTAATCTTATTCTCTTCTGCGAAATCACAATCAAGGTCTTTAAGTTTTTCACACCACTCCGTCGCTCTAAGTATAAAAAGCTTTGACTTTCCTTCTTCATTATAAATTAAAGAAACTTTTTGTTTTATAAAAGATAAAAATTGAGTTCGTGAAGCTGTGTCACCCAATATTTCAAATGCTTTGAAAATCTCATCCCATCCTAGAACGTTGTATTCATCTTGAAGCTGGTTGATGACTTGTTTTCCTACAATAGTTGATAATCCTGATAATTCACTTAAGGCTATTATTGCTTCATCCCGGTTATCTACTTGCATCCCCATCTTTGAAGCTAAAACAACAGCACGTAATATTTTTGTATTATTTCCCAATAACCGCTCACTATAACGAGAGATTACAGAAGCATAGGCATGAGTAATGGAACCCAGTTGTCCCCCCTCCTCTGCGCCAATTAGCTCTTGTTGTAATTCATCCGTCCAAAGATCAACCGGTGATAGAGACCATGTATCAGTGTCAGTTATTTCACAATTTGAAAAACGCTGAAAGATTTCTCCAAGTAAAGCTAAAGCAGACCGTTCTTGAAGGTGTTTACCAGAGGCTGTAAGATGATAAAGAAACCATGTTGCGAATGGTGATAAAGGCCAACAACCTTTCCGAATCACATTATGAAATTGTTCAGGAGTATTCCATAATTTATGATTACACGATTGAGGAAACCATTTATTTATGTTTCCGGATATTTTTATTGATTTTTCACGTGCTGACTCATTATTAAACCATGAATCTATCTTATTTATATCTTGCTTATGTATGAGATTCGCAATGAGAGTCTCTAAATTAATAGATAGATAGACCTTATTTGCTGATTGATAACGTGAAATATAGCGAAGGATTTCATTTTTATACTCAGATGAGATCCTTTGTACATAGGCATTTAGTTCAAACTGTATAAAACCGATAAAGCAAGTTGTATTAGGATAAGCCTGGACACTCTCATATAAATCTTGAAGTACTCCACTGCCTGCAATTTGGCTTCGGGTTGTTGCAAATTCTATATACCTACCAAATTCATCAAAAAGAAAGACTAAAGATTGATAAGGTTTATCTTTTCCACAGTACTCATGAGAGACTGTAGTAATTAGGTCTTTAACAGACTCACCTCCAATGGCTTGTATCGGAATACCATGAATCATTAAAAATTCATGAACTTGAGAATAAACATGTTCATCATGTTCCTCAAGAGCTTTAAGCACATCTTCAAGATTAGAAATTTCAAAAGAATTTAATAATTCTTTTTTCGAGGCATCATTTAAGTAACTTAATATTTTCACTGCATAAATAAAACGAGGCCGTAAATCATCAAGTGCTTTTGTATCGATATTTTTATCTCTAATTTGCTTATAAATTTGCTTTGATATTTCAGCAGCTAAATCAAAATTTTGCATACCATTCAGTGCTACAACAAGGCATGGTTTGTCATAGTCTAAAAGTTTTAATTTTATTTCTTTTCCAATATTTAAATCTGCTCCTTCAATATTTGACAAGATATTTTTAGATATATCAGCGTCAGGTTTACTCAATAGATTAGCAAGTGTTAAAGCTAGATGTGATTTTCCAGTGCCGTAACCTGCAATTGCAAGAGTAAACGGTTGATCTTCTTCACCGTAACATCGTTTAACTACAGAATTCGTAAAGGTTACTGTATCTTGAAGTTGATGACCATGGCCAATACCAATATCAGCTTGAGTAACACCATGGTATTGTGGCCCATGAAAAACAAAAGCTTCGGCAGCCTCATGGTTTTTTTGCATATTATTTAAAAACCAACTCAGGTCAACAGCTCCATTAAATAGCTGGTCCCCTCGATAATATACAATATCTTTTAAAATTTGTGACATACTAACTCCTTAAATTAAATCATCGTATATTTTTTTCCATGATTCATCCGTAACTTTTGTAGCCCGTAGCAACCATGGATTCATAGTGCGGTCGACTTCGATAATTCCTTTTCTTTGAATTAATTCCAACACTTTATTAGCGTCAATAATATTCCACCCAGGTATCAAACGCCAGCCAGCCTTATCATCTAATTCTGTTACTGAAATCTGATTGTTATGTGGGAAATGATCACTCATAAGTTGCGCTACCCATGCACCATAGGCAAACCCAAACTCATCAGCAATTGGTGGTATTTTTCGATGAATTAAACCGGTTTTATCTGATAGAGCGTTACATCTATAAAATGATGCTTCATCCTGATACATGCGAATTAGAGGGCCAATTAGGCTAGGGCGATTAATTTGATATATAAGGGCCAAATATTTTATTAAACTTTCCCGTTGAAAAGACATACCTAATGAATGAAACCCATTAAAAAAAGTATGATACCAAACGTCTGCACCAAAGATAGGACTGCAGAGATTAAGATGAGCAATCCACTGAGTAATTCTCTCCTTTAAAAAGGGATCGTTCAATAAAACTGTACGCCCGAATGATGTTAATTCAGGTTTTTTTATCCCTTTCTTGTATTTATTGTTTAGCTTTACTAAGCCCATTCCACTACAATAATCTAGAATTGAAGGCACCTTGCCGCTTGAACTACCCATAGGAATACCTGTTTTAGAAGCAATGTCTTGATAATTACCTATGCCTCCCGATGCAGCAAAGCGCAACATAGCATTAATGTATTGACGTTCAGGAATAAAAGTCTTATGAAAATTTCGCGGTAAACGATAATGCACTGAATTATCTTTTTGCAAAGTTTGACCTATCCTTTAAGGAGGTGATTAAAACCGGGAAGGCTTTAAATTCCAGACTACCGGTTGTCTCATTCAGACTAGGACCAAGCGAATAACACTCACCTTGTTTTAATAACGCTAATCTTTTAATCCAAACATCGATTTTTTCATCCGTGAAAATTGAAGCTATCTCTGCATATTTCTTAATCTCAGTATCCACTGGCTTAAAAAATAATTTATGTGCTGCATTAAATAATCTATCTCTCTCATCTTTTTTTAAATTACTCATAATCTGAGTTGCAAGAATTAATGAAAATCCAAATTTACGACCCTCGCGTAATAATTGAGCTAAAGGGCTTTCTTCCCGTTGATCTAAATTTTGTACTTCGTCTAATACCAAGACATGTGGAGTATCTTTGGTTCCTTTCCCACGATAGTACCAGTAAATATCTATAAGTAAAAATTCCATAATTAAACGAGCAGCGTCTTTTGCAAACCCTGCCAATTGAATGATATGACAATGATGTTCAAGGTCATTAAAAATCGTATCCCAACTCTCTGGATCTTCAATCCCAAAAGGGTTTTGATCAACAAAAGGTTGAATCTTGCTAATTACACTCCCTGCAGATGATCCAATTACATCTTTTTGCTCTTGAATTTCTTTAAGACGTGGTATGAGATTCAATAATCCCATACATTTATCAACATTAAACTCTAACCATGATTTTATGGCTTGATATAAAGCAGATTTCTGTTGATCACCAAAATTATATACTTCTGAAAAAACACCACTTACCCGCTGTGCGGTACTTACAAAACTTTCAGGTGTAAATTCTCCTGCGATATTTTCCATTTGTTGTCTAAAAGGATTGATATTAATTGGTTCTTTCCGAATAATATGTTGTATAGGTCGAATTAGGCTCTTTATCTCTGGTTCTAACTGATTATCAAAGAAGCCATTTGTATAATCTGCTATTAAAGAATTTTTTCCCATTCGACCAAGTTCCCAAAGAAGACATTGGATTGCATAGCTCTTCCCCATACCTGAGGTACCGAAGATAAGCATATGGCGATTATTTAACTCATCATGCCCAAATTCCCAATAGACTTCTTTGGAACCTCTTATAGTTTTACCCAGTAGTATTCTCTGTGGAATGGGTAACTCAATATTAATTACAGAGCTCTGTTCTTTAAATGCTGCTTCTTTTTGGGTTGATATTGCAGCTTTATTTGGCTCAGAAAAAGGTTCTACATTTATTTTACTAGAATCATCTTTTTCTTTTGCTTCCCCTTCTACGCTCTTTTCATCTTTTTTTGAGATTGTTTTTTGAATAACAGAATCGAATCGGATTATCTTTTCTCTCCAAGGTAACATTTCGGAAATTTTTGAGGTGCATAGATCCCGTACAAAATCGCTTCCTGCACACACTACACCAATGTCTAATTCTTGACCTTCAAAAGTAAATGGCCAAATCCCACTAAATGAAAGTGAATTATTCTTTTGGTCAGTCCAATATGTAATTGCAGATGCCTGCCATTCAATACTATAATCACCTTCTGCCATGCGCTCCAGTGCAGTTAAAACTCTCTTTCGATTATGACCAATGATTTTTGCTTTACTTGCAATTAAGCGATGAAGCTGTAACCACCAATATCGTTGGTCAGGCCTGTCATCTTCAATACTATTATCATCACGGCGCGGCATAAATACTGTAATTAAATGTTGTAATCCATTTTTAAGCTGCAATTTCGCTTTATCTAAATGAACATCTGACATCTTTGCTAATTTACACTCAATGAGTTTCAGATTAAGGTGAATTCGCTGGTCATCTTCCACCCGCACAACGACCCATAAAAGATCAGGCCGAGTTTCAGAGTCAGCAGAGTCAAACCAATGACGATATGCATCAAGAGATACGAGTTGATCACATAGTACATTTTCATCTGTAGAAATAAGCTTACGGGTAAGAGCATAGGCCATAAAATCTCTTATATAATCACCAAGGCCAGTTGCTCTCACTAATGAAAGACCTGATAATCGACGGGAATCTTGCAAGATATTTTGGGCAATATCTTTATAGGAATCACCCCAGCCAGCATATACTTCGCCAATTGATACAGTTAGGCGATGTAATATATCTGAAAGTTGGAATTGTTCAGTAGAAATAGTATAATTATCCCCTCCGTGTGATCCTACGCCTGAACCGAAACCAATAATTTCTCGCGTCTCTGATGAATCCTTAGATTTTTGAGCAATTAACTTCTCATCAATGTTTGGATCGATGCAAATAATCCATTCTGCACGCTTATGCAGTTCATTAATTACTCCTTGCCAGGGCAAAAAATCACCAAAGCCTAACACAACATGATGTGTATTCTGTGGAGTTTCTCGACTCTTCAATCGAGCCAATAGTTCCGAATAAAGGGTAGTTAGACTAAATTGACGATTGCTTAAAATCCGTGCACGCTGTAAATCTTTGCCAGGATCTCCAGTTGCACAAAAAGATTTTTCCAGTATAGGAAATTTTAATGTACGCGTGGTTATATCAAATGGTTCAACTTGCTCAAATTCATTCTCTTTTGCGCCCGCACCGATGAAGTTACTTAAAAATACAATATCGACTTCAAGCCCTTTCTTTATAACTTGTTTAAATTGCATATAATTATTTTCTGAAGATACAATTCTATGAGCAATTGACATAGTTGTTTTTCGATAATGTGATAGGGAAACTTGCGCTTCTGCTGTTTCCCAACGTTCTTTCCATTGATTTATCCATCGAGAAACACTTGAATCATCCGCTGATTCAGTAAATACAGTAACTGACATAAAATATTTTCTTGATGAATTATCTTCTTCATTGCAAACATCCTTCAAATATTGATCTATAGCAGCAATAACTGGTTGAATATCTTTATTCTGATAAATGGCCAGGCTCAAACCATCATTAGCATGAGGATGGAGTTTACGATAATCCCTTAATATATTGTAGTAAACCTTTGATTCTCTGGTTTGACGAAAAATTTCAGCATCACTAATATCACCTTCATCGAATTCATCATACCTTAGCAATAATCTTGTAGTAAGTGATGCTTCTGAATTTTCAATGTTTCCAATTCGATAAATAAGATTCCCTCCACGAATATCCGTATCTAATATTTTATTTGCGTTTTTAATAAAGCCACAAAGAGGCATTTGGATTTTCGCGAGATCAACATAATTCTGCCATAAGCTATCTTGAAAATTTTTTAATCCTGGGGCTTTAAACTCACGAACGGCTAATGTATTAAAACATGTAAATAAGTATATTGTTTGTGCTTGTAGCATTTCCAACAAGGCTGGATGAAGCACAGTAATTATCCCTGCTTTTTCGTATGACTCCCATATCCATCTTTGATTACTAATATCTTTTCTTTGTTCAATAATTAGAAAAGAACGAAACAGTAAGGTTGCGAGAGGGCTTTCCAAACATTCAGGTTTAGTTAAGTAAGCATCAAAAGCTTGTTCATAAGCTTGTCGAAGCTTTTCCCATGTGTCATCAAATATACTATAAAGTCCATCTTTTGCTGCCTTTTGAATGAAATCGTCATACTGAACTGCTAGTTTATTTATATATTCTAAAAGGGGATCTTCTTTATTAATATCTGAAACATCTAACAAATTTAAAAGACAATTTCCTTCATCCTCTATGCACTGCAAAAGCACGCGACAGGTTTCTTCATCATCTTTAGCTAGTAAGAGCTCATCAAAATAGGGAATGTTGAAAACTGGCAAACAATAGCCATTGGTACTTTTTATTGCCTGCGCTGCCCATTGGATTGTTTCATCAGCAATACGATACGGCTCAATCTCGGGTAACCTCCAGGCAAACATTTTTTGGACGGGCTTTTCCAAATCCTCCCCAATGAGAGTAATTGAAAACTGTAGGCATGGTTCTGATGTCCTGGCAAACTGACAATCCAAATCATCACGGTATAATGCAGAGTAAATCTCGATACATTCCTTATTTATATTAATTTTTTCTAAATCAATCCGTTCTTTAATGAGAATATCAACCCCGCCTAATAACCGATAAAGATATGTAAGAGCATTTTCCTTGCGTTCGCCAGGTGTATCCCCACTACAATCATGCTTAAAAACAACAGATTTGATACGAATTTCTTTTAAAATATTATTTTCGAAATCATCATATTCTGGTGTATTTTTTTTAAATTCTGCAAATATATTCCATAACGCTGTTAGAATAACCTCAATAGGACTTCCGGATAATTTTTTAATACTTTGTTTATCATTATCATTTTTTTCTACGGATGATTTAAAATTAAGTATACGATCCCATATAGTAACAAAATCACATTTCTTCAGTTTTTTCCCTAAATCTTCATCTCCAGATTCAACGTAATCCTTAATTCCATCTATAAATTCTTCATCACTTTTAAATGGCTCACGCTCATTCTGCGAAAATAGTTCTTCGAGACTGTTGTGTTCTATAAATTTTTCTCTAAAATCATCTATACTCTTTAATGCCTTTTTTCGAGAACGTTCTTCTAAAAACGCATTATAAGTGAAAAATGATATTGCATTATCAATATAGGGGCCAAATGATCTGTTTGGTGTAAATTTATATCCGATAAACAAGGGAAGGCCAAATCGATTGAGACTTTGTAGTAATATTTGCTCGGCATCCTTTCCGTCCTGTGCCTTGCCAAGATCCAATTCTTCTAGTAATGTGCTAATTTGAATAATATCAGACAAACCTTTATCGATAAGTGGAGTAAGAATATGATTAAAGTGAGCAATTGTTTCCTCTTCAAAGCTTATAAACGAACGGTTAAATAATTGTTTTATCCACGGAGAAAAGTTTTTATTAAGATCTACCCAAATTGTATTAAAATCACAATGATGGAAATCTAAAAGGCTCGAAGCATCAGTTACCCTATCTACCCCTATTAGAAGAACAATTAAAAGACCATCTTTTTTATTTGAAAGATTTCGATAGCTAGTAAGGTTCCCCTGGGTATCATTCCATTCCTTTGTTGCAATTTCATCACTATAATGTTGAATAGTGGGGTCATTAGAGATCTTCCATTCAGAGTAGAGGTCTTTCGAAATTTTGATAATTGGCAATGCTAATTTTTTATCAATGCAGTACCCCTCAAGTAGTTTTCCTATCTTGCATACAGCCGAAACAGGTATGCTCGGTACCATAATAAGAAGTTTATTGTCTTCACTACCTTGCAGCAAATGCCTCTCAACCTGTTTGCGGATATGCGTAAAAACAGATTCTGCAAAAAGTTTCATAATTTATTTTCTCCATTATCGAAAGGATTTATAACCAGCGAATGTGCATCTGATAGACGCAACAACACACCAGAAGCTTCTAACATTTCCACAAACCACTCGTCCGATTCTTCGCTAAGTGTAGAAAGTTTTTTGTAACCACACCACTCGCATGCTTGTCCAATTTTTTCCTTATCAAGGGCTATGCCGTAGTGAGCAAAAACTAAATTTTTAAATGTATTATATCGCATTCGTTCACCGGGCCTAACCACAGACAACACAAGAAACCTGATTAATTTATCATTTAAGGTAAATCGTGCACCCGCTCCTCTCTTTGGAACAATTAAACCAATTCTTTTAGATAAGGTAAGGAACAATTTATGGCCATATCGCGTATCTACTTCACTATAAGGATCCTTCCATTCGAGGCCATGTGAATCATCATCTGTTTTTTGTGATTCTAAAACAGATTTAATGCCGGGATGCCGAACTGCATCATAAATCATTTTCTCAATATTATTTACACAACGCTTTGAAATTTGTTTCAATGCATTATTTCGGCCATTAGGATCAGAAATAGCCCAAACATAACTTAATGGCCCGCTGTATTTTTTCCGTTCTTGTATCCAGTCAACATAACGGGCACTTTGCGCACACAGACTACGGAGCACTTGCACTGCACAGGCTATTTCCATAAGTTCTAAGCGCTCAATTGGATCTATAGCAGCCTCTGAAATTCGTAGTATCTCAACAGAAAATAAGTAACCTTCAGGCCAACTTTCGGTAGGACACCATCCACATGGTGTAAAACGAGGTTCTTTAAAATTATTTTCATCTCCAGTCAATCTAGCAGTCTCCGATTCAATTCCAGCATCAATAAAAGCGGCTAATTTATCTATGGTATCGGGACAAGCACTTAGAGCAGAGTTAATTGCATTCCTTAAGGCATCGTGAAGCTTTACCGGAGATGATTCACGGTTTGAAAAACTCAGATTATTTTGTTGAGCCCAGTTATTGAGTGTTTCTTCCTTTTGTCTAAGGGTATTGCATATCTGTAGATAAAGAAGCTCTCCACCACGTGCAAGAAAAATATGTTGACTATGCACAATATAATTCAAAGCTTCATTCCAATCTGTAATATTATTAGCTACCGCTCGTGTTTTTTTCCAAATACTTTCTGCTAAGATAAAATTTCTAGCAATTGGAACGAATCCTTGAGCACACCATGTTCTCTGCCCACCCACACCTTGAAATCCAAGAAAGAGATTTTCCAGTGTACGGAGCACTTCTGTGGTATCTATTGATTCACTCCTAACCAATTTCTCAGGGCTCTTAAGTAAATCAAGAAGCCTTCGGTAGTGCTGCTGGTGACTTTTATGGCGTGTTTCTAATTTCGAAGCACCTAAAAAAGAAAAAAGTTTTAGGTTTATTCTGGCTTTAGCTGCATATTCTAAAGGTATTTTTTCCGGCCAGTTGTGTAATAAATCAAAATCTGGGAATACTTGTTCTATAGGAATTCTGGTACTGCCAATTTGTTTGATAGAGGACGCAACAAGCAAAAATTCACTCAGCAATTCTTGTACTGTTTGGTCAATAAAAAAACGTCGCCCAAAGAGTTGAACGGCAGGATTACGATCTTCTCCGCCTTTTCTTAAAATTTCTATTTTAATTGGTGGAAATTGTTCAACCATCTATTACCTCCAGCACATTATTTCTCACTGTAAAAATCTGACGGCGGAAAGTATAATTAGCCCGAAGCCGTATAAGCATAGTTTCATCTTTTTGCGTAGAATTCATTTGACGGAGTAACTTTCCCTTAAAATTTTCCAATCTGTCAACATAAGCAGTCTTGAGATTTTGTCCTACTTCTCCAAAATTTCTCATCATAACATAATCTAAAAAAGGCAAGCCAAGAGACAAATTCGCATCCACCCTTCCCTTTTTCCCCTCAAATATAAGTTCACGCCTAATTCCCCCCACACCATTATCTTTTTCACAAAGGCAAAGATTAAAATCACTCTCTGGAAAACGTGCTAGCACTATTTGTGCGCTCTGACGAACTTCTTTCGATTTTCGATGTAAAGTGATAAATAAGTCATGGTCAGGGTTAACTCCTTCCGGTAATCTTACTCCAGTAAAGTGTTCTTGGATAATGTGAAAAATTTGTTTTTTTATCTTATTAACTTCATGGGATAAACTTTCATCTGATTGAATCTGCCAAGATGAATAATTTAAGATCATTAATGAATTCAAAAAAGTTTTTATAAATATGCCATCATCATCTTTATCAAAATCATGAAGAAAGTAAAGCATTCGACGCGCCTGATTGCGGGCTTGGAAATCAGGCAAACTATTATCAAACTTAAAGTGTGCACCACATTGCCGTAGGTTCTCAAATTCTTCTGTACAGCCTATTGCTTTCAATTTAATTACCGAATGCTTGCTCTGCATCCAAAGATATCGATCCCATTTCGGACAGTTTTGTGCGCCAAAATCTTCCTGCCTAATTGCCCTGATAGCTTGTAATTGTTGGGCAGTGCTATCAATTTCCTTCCCATTGTCACCAAAAAACCGATTAAAAAACATAAAGTTGGTCATTAATGGTGGAGTAGCACTCTGCATCATCTTTTCAACATCCTGATAGTTAAGGCCTGATGTAATCATATATGCTAAATGTGCAGTCAATTGACGTAATGTAAATCGTGTTCCATATTCGTACATTTTACGATAGGCTAGAAATAAACGCTCTCGTATAACTTTCTCATTTTGTCTAATCAACTCCACATTATGATAAATTGGGCAGATCTTTTGACAATCCTTCATTTTACAAGCTTCCCAACAATCTGTGTTAATCATACGCTTGAAAATTTGCTCTGCTACACCAAGATTATCCACCATCGATAGATTAATGATGGTAAAAGGAGTATCATAAAAGAGCCATTCATCAGTGAAAGTTTTCTCAATTTTAGAAAGTATTTCGCTTTCAATCCTTATTTGATCTCCCCCTTTTTTACCTTCGTATTCACAAAAAGAATCTATTAATGTCCCAGAATTGGAAATTAAAAAGAAGCGATTATCATCATCCTTGAGCATCTCCTCAATAAGAACACTACGATCTACTAAAGACCACTCGCTTAAGTCTTTAATTAAGGAAATCTTTCTATTTTTTGAACTTAGGTCCTCACGGCACGATAAGCCCGTTTTTAATGGTTGATCGAGATTAATATTATTAAATCTTTTAAAAAGTTCTACAGCTATTGTAGTCTTTCCATCGCCTGCATGTCCGGTGATAATCACATGTTGCTTTTTATTACCACGTAGTATTGTTTCAATCTTCTCTATAAGTGGATGTGATATATGTATCATTCCGGCAAAAGGATTAGTAGCAAGTGACTCAGCAAGGTTCTCACTATTTGCCTCTTTGTTATGAAGCATATTCAAGTAATTCACAAAAAGATTTGGTTGTAAATTGGCCTTGTCCTGTAAATATATTTGTTCAGTTTTCTCTGGTTGTAGAGATGTGTAATATATGTTTGATATCTTGTTCTCTAACCATTTAATAATTATTTTTCGAAGATTTTGATCTCTCAGAGAAAGATCAAAATCTTGACTGAGGTATCCAAACTCGATTGTTTCTAATAATCTTTGTTTCGTAAATCTAATATTTAGTGTATTTTTATATTTTAAAAAAATATCCTCCTTAGTATTCTCGACTTTCAAATTCCAAATTTTATCATTCACTAAATGATAAAATGGATATTCAATGAAAATCTTTTTATGATCTGTATTGGGATACTTTTCAAGCCAAATTTCTATAAAGTTTTTTTCAAGTGTATCATTTAAGTAAAAACAGTTTTCCCGACAAGGATCCTCGTCATATAATTTAGCCAACATTAGTAAAAACAAAAATTTATGCGGTGATTCATTACCTCTTACACTCATAGTATGGATTAAGCGCAATTGTTCCAAAACAAGATTAATCATGCTTTTTGATTCACACATTCCTTTTCTCCTTGGTTAAAGAACCTACTTTGGGGGAATTTTTATAGATATCAGAAAGGCTTTCTACCAAACGAGCTTTGATTTTTGGCTTTAAAATTGGAGCTTTATTGCCATTAATTACAAGGTCTCTTAAAGAACCACTACTTCTCCAAGTATAAGTTCTACCATCTGAATGATTTTCTTCGTAATTGCAAGCTTTTTCAAATAAATCAGGATGTTTTATACTAAGCTCTCTCCATTCACTATCACGTTGAAAGTAACAAAAATAACAACCGGATCTTTGACGCCAAGAATAATATGAAGGCAAACCTAAACCAACATTTTTAAGAATATGAAGAATATCATCCAGCATCAAACGATCTTTAATAAATGGATGAATGGGTTCTATGTCTTCATTTTTTGGCTTATAACCTTCTCTTCCTTCATCTGCGCGTAGTCCTACATAACTAAAAATCTTTTCATTAGAATAATTATTCTTTAACCACTTATTGTAAGGTAATAATTTTAGGAGGCGGGTACACCATCTGTTGGTTGGTGATGGCAAGACACCTCCAAAATACCTTAGCCAATAGTCAAAATTTCTATTCGGTTGAACTACTATAATTCTAATATTGAGAATCGCACGAATTTTATTCAAATAATCGTAAGTTTCGGGTAATTCGCACCCACTATCAGTAAAGACGTATTCCAAAGGAATTTCTGGATATTTCTCCCGCATATATACTGCAAGAGCAGCACTATCTTTTCCACCCGATAATGCCAAAATATGTCGTTCTTCTTTTTTCATCACTTATTCTCCTCGAATGATTCAGCAAGCAGCATATATAAAGCCGCACGAATGTTTTCCGGTTGATTTAAAATGCTAGAATAGTCCTGTTGAAGTTTTATGCGGGTTTTTTTATCAAGCTGAATAAACCTCCGACTTATTCTTCCTCCAGAACGAGTCAGTGAAACAACTGCCGCTTCAGCATCATCAAACCCTATACTTGTTAAAACAAGTTTATTATAAGATTGAATTCGATCAGATATATCAAATAACATAGCGCGGAATGGTTCTATATCACTATCGTACCATGAATCAACCGGCTTTTTAACAAGTTGACCTGCAACTCCTCTCGCCCATTCAGAATCATCATCGCACTGATTAATTAATGCAGAAATAATTGGTTTAAGCTCTTCATCGTTACACAGTTGTAAAAGCGGAGAAAGTAGTTTATATATCTCACCTCGAAATAAATGAAAATTCTTTAAATTTGCTTCCCAACCAAAAGCTTCCATAATAATCTTTTCTATTTTAATATTAAGTGAACCAAAGGCTTCATTAAGTTCAAAAATTGCTTCTTCAAGTGATTTTTTGAGTGCCACTTTCCACAAAGTATCTGCTTTACCATTACCCCTTACTCGCGTAACTCCAAGTGCTTCAGGAATGTCTTCAAAAAGAAGCTGAACCGGCTCACGCGAATTTATAAGAGCGCCGCGTAATTTTTGGGCAGGAAGAGAAATCCGTCGAGTTAGACGCGTATATTGTGGAAGCCCCTCGATAAACTTCAACAAAGGAGCAACAATTTTTAGCAGTGATGTATTTCGTAAATTATCATCCATTTGAATCACTTTTGTATTTAGTGCTTCGAAGTAAGTTTGAATAACATCTCTACTAACTCCTTTTGGCATAAAACGTTTTAGAGAAAAAAGATCAGGTCGTTTAATTAACAAAGTAATCTCGGCTTCTCCAAAATACGGTTTATAAGCACCTTCCTGATACAATGCTATCTCATCCGCGTTTATAATAAGATAATGACATAAGAAAAGTGGTATTGGTCCCTCTCTCATACCAAATGGGGGTTGTTTTAATTTATCGATAAGAAGTCGAACAGCAACATCCTTAGGATTATTATGGGATGAATTTAACATCTCATCCCATAATCTCCATATTGATATAAGTTCGGGGCTATGTTCATCAGGTCTTGCAAATACCCATCCTTCTTCAGTTTTTTGATGAAGCTCTATTGAACGAAATAGAGTTCTATATAATGCTACCTCAGGCCCATAACCTGTCATACCGAGTTGTTCTTTTTTTTCATGAGTAACCATTGCTTCTGCTAATTCACGTCTTGCATGTGCAGCAGAGTTAGAAAGTTTTTCATAATTAATCATTTCGTTTTTAATTAAAGGACACTGAGAATATATTTTATTGCAAAGTTCTGATAGCAATGATGACAAATCACGAGAGGAATAAATTTTCTGTTCTTTTTGGCCAACATACCAATGGGCATCAATAGAATTTGGTGAATATATCTGGTAAATATACTCTCTCAATTGGTCTTCCGCTGCATACACACGATATCGAACTTCTTTTCGTGCTACTCCATCACAGGTAAGTTCTGGCGATTCATCTAAAATAGTCTTTGCAGCAGCGGCTTCAAGTACTATTTCTTTTATCTGATTTTTACGTGCACAATAAATAACAACTAAAGGTCTACCATCAGAACACATAATAGGAATATTTTTAAGTTCAATTTGATTGCCAAAGGCATAAATTATTAAGCCGTCATAACCTTTAGATGGACATGGGATATTTCCTGTAACAACTTCTAAAATATCCATCCATCTACATTCAAACCTTCGTACTGTGCCCGTTTTATATGAGTGACGAGATGCAATTAAAGAAGCCTGGGGACAATATTTTTGTAACGTATCTTCTAAGGGTTTCGTTGCAAGTGTGGCTTTTTTTTTCTCAATCGCTCCAATTATGTCAAAATCAGATCCTTCCCAAAGCCGATATTCCTGCGCATACTCCCGGAAAAAAAGGATACTCTTTGATAAACTTGAAAATTCATCATCAAGTACTTTACTATCAACCCCAAGAGGCTCTTGAAGCGCACATCGTAGTACTTTTGGATTTGCAGGTAAACTGAGATGACTACCTATTAGATTCAAAACACCTATAGTTTTAAGAATCGCTTGTTTAACTGTTGACAGTGAGTGTGATTGACCAATAATATCTTGAATTTCAAACCATCTTTGAGTCTCTGGTCGATTAATAAAAGTGGATGTCGAGACTGAGAAAAAATAATCATAAAGATAATTAATTCCTAAGAACGGTAGCTTATCCTCAATATCATGAGTCTTCAAAAACTCGGGCAAAGCATGTGAATCTCCATTACAGAGAAAAGAGAAAAGTGTACGATCATTTTGTGCAAATCTTCTACAAAGCTCGGGTAATACTATTGCAGCAGTTGGATGGATTGGATAAAGTGCGATAATTTCCTGTTCTGTCATGTTTCTTATAAGGGGAATCTTTTCTTTTTTCGCATATTTAATAAATGAGACTGCCCATTGTTTTAGTAATTCTTTGTTTTGAACATTCGGACGTTGTACAAGCACACGACTAACAAAAGAAAGCATTTGAGATGTAGACTCAATAAAAGATATATCCTCAAATCTTCCTTGAACTTTATTCCATTCTTTTATTTGTTGGGCAGTTAATCCCGAAGTATAGCCTTCAAATGATTGATGTAAACATACCCATAGATAAATATCTAATGACTCTGCTAGTAGCTGCAGTATAAAAATATCACCTTTATCTGGGTGGTGGGCCATAAATTCAAGATTTTTACCAAATTCGTCTATAACTATAATGATGGGCTTATCGAGTTTTTTCCGTACTGCTGATAAGCAGTTAATAATTGTTTGAGTATCTGAATATTCAATTTGCGATAATTGTTGAAATTCTGGAAGCTTTTGAATTGCTTTTTGTTCATGTGATTCTAAATAGTTATTCGAAAGTGCATTAATAATACCTTTGGAAAGTGAAAGATTCACTGGTTCGTATGATGCAGTTATTGGGATATGAAAAAATCCTCTATTCTCTGTAGCTTTATCAATGGCTTTTACGAGACTTTTTTTTAGGTCATTATCAACGCTCTTTAATTTTTTTCGTGCCAATTCTGTCCGTGAGGAATTCTTTTTCCCAGTAAGCGCTAGAAGAAAATTGACAAATGCAGATTTGCCCATTCCATATGGTCCTGTAAGTGACCATGCTAATATTCTTTCTCCATTGAGAGCTGAGTAAAACCGCCGAAGTATTTCGATTCCTTTCCCTGTTATCTGATAATCTTTAAGCGTAGTTTCGTACTCTCTGTCACGCTCAAGATTAACAGATCGAGTAACATTTACATCGGGATAAATAAATTCCAGAAGTTTCATATCTCAATACCCCCCACAGGTTCTTGTTCGTAATATTGTGAAAGAATTTGCCAAAATAATTCTTCTGGATTTTTATCAAATTGAAGTTGCCTATTTCCCATGGATTCAACGAATTCAACTCCCTCAATTTTCTTTGCAGCATCGTTAAGTAGGTAACCTGCTTCAGTTTCTGTGACCTTAAAGGCTATTCCTGGGGAGTTTAATTCATAAAGAATCTTGTGAAAAGAAAGTGTCCTTTGATTTGGCTGAGTGTAATTTGAATAGGAAAAACAAGAGGCTGCAAATATAAGGCTAGGAAGAGTATATTTTTCACCAATCACAAAGCGAAAAGTATTTTGTTCGTCTATTGAACGTATGAGCCCTATTTGAGTATATGGACAGTCTATTCCCGTTCCATGGTCTGTATTACCATCAGAATACATTCGTATCAAACACGAAGCATCCTTATCGAAAGAATTCTCCGAAAGCCCAGAGAGCTTATCATACTGTTTTGCCGAAGAGATAAGCACCCTCGTTAATTGCTTATGGTCAAATGATTGAAGTGAGCAATAGTTAAATGCAAGTGGCCAAGAAGAAGCTTCGAACGGAGGAATAAATAAGTTCCAGTGTAATAACCATAGACTTGATATATCTTCTAGATATGGATCCCATCCATTGTCCGAAAGTAATTTTATTCCAAGCTTTGTTGGTCTAAGAGGCCCCTTTTTTCCTTTTTTGTCTATACTCTCGTAGGGCTCTACTAAGTGAAAAGCTAGACACCATGAACGAATGGATCTAACCATATTTTTACCTACACCTAAACGTTCGATAGCATCCTGAGCATTAAAGGCTTTACCATCATTTACTATTTCATCAAACCCTTTTTTTAACCATCCATACCGTGGTGTAAAAGTCTCATGGCGACTTACTCCCCCAAATGAAATCTGTTCACGTAAATCAATCATACTATGCCTTTCTGTATGTAAATTTTTTTAGATTAAATATTTATTTTCATTTTAGCATATACCAATATTGATTTCCAGAGTTTAAATTTAAACATTTATTTGATTTTTTTAAGTAGTGTTGTATCTCTATATAAGAACGGTAAATCCGTTGCGAATTGTTTAAAGTTAGCCTTTTTATCTTCCAGTAACCACCCTTATAAAAACTAATTCTTTCAATGATTCCTTTTTCTTTTAACTTTATTTATTCCATTCAACACTCCTCATAGTAATTTCAAGTATTTCTACCGATCCGGTTATCGTTATTTAAAATTATTTTTTAACAAAAATTTAATATTTTTTGTAATTATATCACACGGCTACGACTACTGTATGGCAATAATTACTAAAATAATTGAAAATAATTGAAAAAAGTTTGATTTTTTTATGTTTATTACATCCATTTAACATTACGATAAAAGGTTTGTGAAATCCTTCTTTTTTGGGAAAATAGTTTTATTTATATTCAACAGTAATCTTTATTCCCTCTTCTACCCATTCCTTCCAGTCAAGATTAATAAGTTCCGGTAGTATGAGGAGGTCTTGTTGGTCTTTGAGTCCTCCCAGTTCGTCCCTTAAAGCGATTATTTTCCGGGCGAGAGGTTCACTTATTTTTAATATTTTTACAAGCTCATCCTGAGATGCGAAGTTGATATTTATAATTTTATCTTTTGTTTTTGCGGAGGCGGGAGAAACGGGCAGGAAATCTACTTTAGCTATTTTATATAATTGTTGAGTTCTTTCTAAACTGTATTTATTGGTCCATAGGTTTACAAATTGATTCTGAAATATCGCAATGATTTCCGGGTCGTCTATTACCATTAGATTTTCATCATTCCGGTTGTTGGCAGAAAAGTTCCAGTTATAGGAACCCGTAAGTAGTATACGGTTATCGATAATAGCAAATTTGTGGTGCATAATATAATTGTTGGAACTGATTCTTGTTTTGATTCCCCTTTGCACCAGGAAACGGGATTGGCTGTATTGGTAATCAACCTGGTCTTGATCCAGATAGAGTCTTACCTTTACGCCTCGCTCCTGGGCTTTTATAAGAGGGAGGGCGATTTCTCTATCGGTAAATACATACATGGCTATGTTAATAAAGGCTTCTGCCTGGTTAATGTTGTTAATGATGGCTTTTTGAGGATTGTCCGAGAGGGAGAAGTAGACTTCGGTTTTGGCAAGAGTGGAAATAGATATAGTTATGGAAAGGACAATGATTAAAAAGGCAAAAATACTATATTTAGTATTTCTTTTTAGATATTGCATTTTTGAATGTGCTCTTTTCATTTATAATGATTATTATCATATTATTTTAATTTTAATGCTTTCAGTTGTTAATAGCAAGATGAGGAGATTTTATACTTAATCCAAACAATAAGGAGTCTTGAAATAATGATTTAAAAGAGTATAATCAAAAATGTGTGCTTCATAATATCAACTATCAATATTTTCTTATTTGACTACTCTTTTTAACCCACAATTATTTATCTAAGCAGATGATTCTATCGTTCTATTTTTACTTTTCATCTTAGATTTGAAATAGAGGTTATTTTAATAAACGTTTTAGTTTTAGTTGAAAAAGGATAAAAAGAAAGGAATGTACTAATGACCAAATTAATGAAGATTAAAAGTTTAAAGAATTATGGTGTCCCCTCTCATATTTTAAACATCTGGGGAAAAGGCTATCCTCCTTATTTGCTACCGATACAGGAGGAGGCGGTAAGGGATTATGGGATTTTGGATTATGAGGACAATAATAATTTATTAGTCATTGCTCCCACTTCATCAGGAAAGACCTTTATCGGAGAGATGGCTGCTATAACCCAGGTAATCCATCAGAAAAAGGTTATCTATTTAGTCCCCTTAAGGTGTTTAGCTGAAGAAAAATATAGGCACTTTAAAAACCTTTACAGTAATTGGGGATTAGAGATGGTAGTGTCTACACGGGCCCGCCGTGAAAATGACCACCGCATAATCCAGGGAAATTATAAAATAGCGGTAATGGTCTACGAAAAATTCTACTATTTTCTTCTGGAACACCCCAATTTTTTAATAGATGTTTCCCTGGTAATAATAGATGAGATGCAAATGATCAATCATCCGAAATGGGGTCCTCTATTAGAAAATATAATAGACCACCTGCAGAAAAAAAATGGAAATCTCCGGATCATCGCCCTATCTGCCCTTATAGAAAATCAAGAAGCACTCCTAAAATGGTTTCCTGCTCAATCCCTTATTTCTCATCAACGTCCGGTAGAACTGCATAAAGGAATTGTAAGAGAAGGTATCTTTAAATATATTACCTCTAAAAAGAAAAAGACTTATCGGAGAGAAATATTTTTTAAACCAGATGCAGTCCGGGATAATTGTTTTGAGGATTATTTATTAGAGACAGTCAGATATTTTATTAACCAAAATGAATCTACTTTAATTTTCTTTTCTACCAGAGCTGAAACTAGACAATGGGCCAGATGGCTGGCTTCCCGATTAGAGCCTTCTACTGCCTCTTCGGCTGTAGGCGAACTTGGTGAAATGGAAGAGACTCTATCTAAAGATGAGTTATTAGAATTGTTACCAAAAGGGATTGCCTATCATAATCAGGACCTCTCCTGTGAAGAAAGAATTTTAGTAGAAACTTATCTCAAAAAGGGAGAGATAAAAGTTATCTGTGCTACTAACATCCTGGCTATGGGTATTAGTTTGCCTTTTAAGAATGTCATCATATCCCTGGATAAAATTCATAATGGTGAGGAAGATGACCGCTATATTTATCGAACCGGTCTTACCTTTACTGATATAGAAAATATGGGGGGAAGAGCCGGAATATTAAATATCGGAAAAGAGGGGAATTATATCCAGAATGGGCAGGA
>Ga0268278_1000588_pt1 | contig 24432 bp, 24 predicted proteins | sample saktaG_3_FD_190135 | JGI IMG/M metagenome (GOLD analysis project Ga0268278, IMG submission 190135) | Saline water microbial communities from Sakinaw Lake, British Columbia, Canada - sak_2010_1_5_55m | ecosystem: Environmental > Aquatic > Non-marine Saline and Alkaline > Saline ...
CTCCAAATCATGTTTTTCCCAATCATCTATGATCCCATTAAATATAAATATTAGATAAAATAATATCTCTACATTATAAATAAGTCAATCGCCTTTAGAGATGAAGAGGAGGGTGAATTTATATACTTTATTTGATTTGCTGCATGTTGATTTGCTGCATTTTATACATTTAATTTGAATGTGAGATATTTTTTATAACCCTAAGTCATTGAAAAGTCAAGAATTGGCTGTTTTTATGACTTCAAGTCAGCGGAAAGTAAAGAATCGTCTGTTTTTATAACTATTAGTTATTAAAAATCAATAATTGGCCTATTTTATGACTTTAAGTTATAAAAAATCAATCATTGGCCTATTTTATGACCATAAGTTATAAATATTCAAAGAATTGACCAACGTCAACTAGTTTTTTAGGTTCGAACCCTTCTTTAACGATGGAAGGATGGTAAAATCGAGACAATGACTCAAAATCGGACATTACTCGCTAAAAGAAGTTTCTTATCCCTTAACTAGATCAGAAAATGCTTATTAGCTGGCCTATGGTCCCTATTAAGATGAACGCGTCACTAAGATGTGACAAAAGAATCCGTCGACGAGAGAATTTTCCTGAAAACTCCTTCTCAAAACTGCCCATCTTAAAAATAAACTGTTTAGTATATGGTCGCGAGGTTTTTATGCCGATCCAGATCCCAATAACAGTAATTATTAAACAAACAACCTGTAGCCATTTCATATGCATCACCTCCTATATTTATGGCTGTATTCCGGGTCTTTGGCCTTCGATGTGAAAACTTTCTTAGCATTGTTGATAATAACAGGTCAAACAACAAACTTGTTGCAATATACGCTTCATTAATATAATATTCCTTAATATCGTTTTTCTCTGCACGTTCGTGTGCAGTTGGTTTTGTAGGTTGACTCGCATTTTTTCTTGCTTCATGCATCATCCCTTAACTGATTTTCTCTCCATTGCTTCGCCATTGTCAATTCCTTTACTGACCTAAGTTTCGCCATTAATTTTCAAAACACATTGTAACTTATTTATATTAAGCATGTTGCATTGCCTGTAAATGTACTACCTAACTTCTGGAATTTCGGGGTTCAAAGCAGTTAGAATAAATAAATAGGGACACATCCTATTTTTCATGCTTTATGCTTTAGGGTCGGGCTGAATCCCTTTGGATCTTTGGCCCTTCCTTCGTCCTCTGTCCTCTGGGGTCGGGCCGCACGAACTATTTGTTTGAATTTTCAGAAGTCAAACTGAAAACGACCTCATAATCTGCCTTAAAACAAAAACAATGGTTTTGGTGGCAAATTGTACGCTTATGGTAAGATTTACTCGTAAGGCAATAAGAGAAATAGTTGACGTTGGTCAAAGGACACAATGATCTTCTGCAAATAAGCCTTTTTAGAGACTTCCATCTCTATGAAAAAAATGAATAAAGAAACCATGTAGCAGGGAAATTATCACTTAAATGAGATATAATTGTAACATTTAATGTGAGTAATGTGTAACATAATACTTACGAAAGATAATAAAATATTTAGGGCAACTGAAGTTATTCTTCTAAAAGTAGTATTTTTTTTTTATGGCATAAATATTGCTATTTAAATTCACATAATATTTAATATAAAGACTCGAGTATAGATCAATGGAAATTCTTGAACTTAAAAGTGTAAATAAGAGTTTTGGAGGTCTTAAAGCAGTAGATAACCTCTCTATTGCAATTCCTGAGGGAAAGATAACAAGTCTTATTGGTCCTAATGGAGCAGGGAAAACAACTATTTTTAATATAATATCTGGGTTTATTAAAGCAGATAAAGGAGCAATTTTTTATCAAGGGGAAAAGATAAACCATAATTCTCCATATCAAATTGCCTGTATGGGAATAGGCAGGCTATTTCAAGATGTGAGAGTATTTGATAAATTATCTGTTCTTGATAATGTTTTATTAGCCAAGGAAGATCAACCTGGTGAAAATCCATTCATTTCGCTATTTAATAGAAAGAAAATGAGAAGTTTTGAAGAGTCTAACTTGATCAAGGCCAGAGAGTGGATTGAATTCGTGGGGCTAAGCGAGAAAGAAGGATCTCTTGCAGAAGACCTCTCCTTTGGGCAGCAGAAACTTCTATCTCTTTCTAGATTGCTGGCTGGTGATTCAAATTTAATGCTCCTGGATGAACCGGCATCAGGTGTCCATCCAGCTATGTTAAAAGATATTCTATCCATCTTGAAAAGTCTCACAAGACAAGGGAGAACGATCATTCTTATTGAACATGACATGCGAGTAGTAAATGAAATTTCTGATTGGGTGATTCTCTTAAACAGCGGTAAACTTGTTTCCTTTGGTCTCCCGGATGAAATTATGAATGATGAGGTTCTAAAAGAAGTATATCTGGGAGTCTGAAATGAGTGAAGATGGATTTTTAATAAGTGAAGGAATAGAAGCAAGTTACGGAAAGAAGAAGGTGCTCTATGGTGTTTCTGTTGAAGTCAAGAAAGGAGAGATTGTCTCTATTATTGGACCTAACGGCGCCGGCAAGTCAACATTTTTAAAAGTAGTATTTGGATTGCTAAAGCCAAGTCGAGGTAGAATAATTTTTCTAGACAAAGATATTACAAAAAATAATCCGATGAAAAATAGGGAGTCTGGAATCTCTTACTTTATTCAAGGGGGAGAGGTATTCACAAATCTCAGCATCGAAGAGAATTTGGAAATGGGCTGTTATACTTCAGGTGAAGATTATAAAATTGAGGAATGGAAAAAAGAGATGTTCAGGTTGTTTCCTCAACTTTATGAATATAGAAAAAGGAGGGCGGGTTTATTAAGTGGAGGAGAAAAGCAAATGCTCGCCTTGTGCATAGCGCTTATTAGAAAACCAAAGCTTATGCTGCTTGATGAACCATCTGCTGGTTTAGCACCACTTTTAGTAAAACAAATAACAAGAAAAATTAAAGAAATAAGAGATGATTTTGGTTTCTCTGTACTTCTTGTCGAGCAAAATATCAAACAAGCACTATCAATCAGCGATAGAGTATACCTTTTACGGATGGGGCGAGTTGAGGCGTGTGATGTGCCAGAAAAAATCATAAAGGACAAGATGGTTGATAAAATATTTTTTGCTTAACATGAATTATTTGGACAGAAATTATAAGAGTTAATCTGAAAGGAAGGGAATTACTAAATGCTTTTTCAGTTTGTTGCTAATGGAATTGTCGTAGGGTGCATTTATGCACTTATGGCTTTAGGATTTGGGATTATTTACAAAACCGCTAAAGTCTTCCATATTGCTCACGGTATTGTCTATACAGCAAGTGCATATATTTTATACACAGCTAATATTCTTCTGGGATTAAATGTTTTCATTAGCTTTGTTATTTCGATAGTTGTAGCAGCATTTTTAGGAATAGCTATTGAAAAATTTGTATATTTACCACTATTTAAAAAGGGAGCACCACTATCTATTTCTTTAATAAGTTCACTCGGAGTTTACATTTTTTTAGTCAATCTGATTGCAATGATCTATGGTAATGAAACTAAGGTTCTGCGTCCCGGTATAGAAAAAACCTACCAGGTTGCTGATGTTATTTTAACAAGGATACAGATTCTTGAAGTTATTGCATTTTTAGTACTATTTTCGATGTTCTTTTTATTTCTGAAAAAGTCAAAACTGGGAAAATCAATTGAAGCGCTATCAAACAATCCAACTTTAGCTACAGTTATAGGGATGAATGTTAGTAAGATAAGAAGTTATGTATTTGGCATAGGTTCTCTTTTTGCAGGAGTTGCTGCTAATCTGGTTGCTTTGGATGTGGGAATTGATCCTAACATAGGGTTTTCTGCTGTGCTTACTTCTTCTGTTGTTGTTATAATAAGTGGAACTGAAAAATTTGAGAATGCAGCTTTGGGAGCATTTATAATTGGATTGATACAAAACCTTGTCGTTTGGCAAATATCAGCTCGTTGGCAGGATGCTATTACTTTCATAATGCTTATTATTTTTCTCTTACTAAGACCGCAGGGGATTTTGGGTAGAAAAACTAGATTGGAGGAAGCGTGAATTATATATTGCACATTCTGATAATGATCGGAATCTATATTATTTTATCCTCTTCATTAAATTTACTGGTCGGATATACGGGACTGCTATCGCTTTCCCATGCCGCTTTTTACGGCATTGGTGCATATATAACAACTTTATTAATGACAAAAATAGGTTTCAATTTCTTCTTGGCATTAATTTTTGCTATATTAATAACAATGGTTATGAGTTTGATAGTTTCAATTCCATCTTTACGCTTGAAAGGCGATTATTTTGTATTAGCTACAATTGGTTTCCAGATCATTACTTTTAGCGTCTTATATAACTGGGTATCACTTACAAGAGGTCCATACGGAATACCCGGTATCCCAAAACCAACAATTTTTGGTTTTGAATTCGGTAATCTGACTTTATATTTTATTCTTACATCGATATTGGTTGCTATAATCTTTATGGTTATTTGCCTTCTATGTAAATCCCCTTTTGGACGGGCATTGAAAGCAATTAGAGAAGACGAGATTTCGGCAAAAGCTCTTGGCAAAAATACCACAAATCTTAAAATATGGTCCTTTGCATTTGCAGCGGGGATTGCTGCGGTAGCCGGCAGCCTGTATGCAAGTTATGTAACATATATTGATCCCACAAGTTTTACAATCGATGAGTCTATTTTTATCCTTTGTATTGTTTTAATTGGGGGAAGCGGTAATCTGAAAGGACCGGTAATAGGGGCTGTATTGCTGGTTATTTTGCCAGAGGTCCTACGGTTTCTAAATATACCCGATACTGTTGCACCAAATGTACGACAGATGATATATGGTGCTATTATTGTAATTTTGATGCGATACCGTACTCAGGGTATCGCTGGAGAGTATAAATTTGATTAATTTTAAAGTGTATGAGATCAGTAGGTTTTTGATTTAAAGAAATTTTGCAGTATTATGGTTTAATAAAAGTTGTTTTCAGGAGCAATTAGTCAAAAACAAAAGGAGAATTTAAAATGACATCAAAAAAGAGCATATTAAGATTAGCGAGCTTAGCGGTGATATTTTCTGTCACCATAGGCTTCTTCAGTTTCACATGCTGTGCTAAAAAAGAGCCGGGGGTTATCAAAATAGGGGCGATACTTTCTCTAACCGGAGAGGCCGCATCTTACGGGAATATGATGAAAAAAGGAATGGAGATTGCAATTGATGAAGTCAATGCCAAAGGCGGAATAAAAGATAAACCTCTGAAAATTATCTACGAAGATTCCCAGTTTCTTCCTAAATTAGCCATAAATGCAGCAAAAAAATTGATTGAGGCAGATAAGGTAAAGGTAATCACAGGTATTACAGGGAGCAAGAATGCTCTATCGATTGTCCCCTTGGCAATATACAGAAAAGTTGTAATCATTGATGCCTTATCTTCGTCTCCTGAGCTTTCAAAATATGGAGGGAAATTCTATTTCAGAATTATGCCTTCTGATCTCTTTGCCGGAAGGTTTATTACTCAATGGAGTCTTCGGAAAGGATGGAAAAAGGTATCTATATTTTTCGCAAATGACGATTGGGGCAATGGTATTTTAAGATCAGCAAAAGAAAAACTGGAATCTCAAGGGGGGAGGATTGTTGTAGAGTTGGCAGTGGAACCTGGTACCAAAGACTTTAGAAGTTTGATCCGAAAATTGGTTGATCCTAATCCTGAAGTAATCTTTTTATTTGCTTATGCCCCTGAGGCTGGTATTATTATTAAGCAGTTAAAAGAAAGAGGAATAAACTTGCCGATTATTGGGAGTGACAATCTTAGTGCAAGTGAATTTTTAAATGTTGGAAAAGATGTAGTTGAAGGCGTAATGTTCATTTTACCTGTCGAAGGCGAGGGAGAAGTATATTTTAAATTCCGAGAAAAATTTAGGAAACGTTATGGTGAACATCCTAGTATAAATTCCATTAAATCTTACGATGTAGTGAAATTAGCCTCATATACGATTGAGAAAGTTGGTTATGACGGTGAAAAGATATCTAACCTTTTAAGTAGTCTTAAAAATTATGTTGGCGCTTCGGGTTCAATTGAATTTGACAAGCATGGTGATATTGTAAATCCAAGATATCAGTTAATGATTTACAAAGGTGGGAAATATAAAGCTTATGAAGAGTAAATTGAAATTTAAACGAATACTGGAAGCATATAAATTGATTCAAGAAAGGCAACTTTCTACACCCCTGAGAGAGCATCCAAGAGCGTCCGCTTATTTTAACGCTAAGATATTAGTAAAGCATGAGGACTATAACTGGGGTGGTGCCTTCAAAATTCGAGGTTCTGCATTTTACATATGGAAAAACCTTCCTTTTCTTCGTAAAAAAGAAGGAATTATTTGTGCTACTCGTGGAAATTTTGGAATAGGAGTTATCCTCGCTTCTAAAAGTTATAATCTTCGGCCTTATGTCGTTGTTCCTAAGAACAATATTATAGAGAAAAATCAATTATTAAAATCTTATGGTGCAAATTTAATCGAATATGGACAGGATTATGATGAAGCTAAAGAATACGCACAGAGGCTGTCCGAAGAAAATAATTGGTTCTTTTTATCTACTGCTGATGACCCTGATATTATTTATGGAGCTGCCACAGTTGCGCTCGAAATTTATATGCAATACACAGATTCGATCGACTATTTAATTGTACCTATTGGGAGTGGTTCTCTAGTTTCAGGTTGCCTCTTAGTAAGGAATGCGTTAAACGCATCTACAAAAGTAATAGGTGTGGAGCCTGAAAAGGCCAATGCAACATATCTTTCGTGGAAAAATGGTAAACTCACAAATATAGACTCATGTGAAACGATTGCCGATGGACTTGCTACTCGATCGACTTTTTCCCTTCCTTTTGAAATGATACAATCCTATATTGATAAAATCTTCCTCGTAAGCGAAAATGAAATAAGAAATGCACTTCGTCTTGTATTAAATCTTACAGGACATATTGTTGAACCAGCTTCTGCGACTGTCTTTGCTGTATTAGAAAAATATCGAGATATGTTTAGGAATAAAAATGTTGCAGTTATATTTACCGGCAAGAATATATCAAAAACTTTATTAAAAGAGATTGTATACAATGAACATTAGATTCTCCCAAGATGCTGGCTTAAAATTACTATTTAAGAGGCGTCTTGATTACAAAACACATCCACGGTATCTTGATTTGGCGCAAAATACAGTTAATGAAATGGCGCAGTACATTAAGACTAAAGAAATAGTAAAAGAATTATTTGACGATAAGAAAATTCTAGCAATAGATTTTTGCACTGGAACAGGGCTATTCGCTATCAGTATTCTATCTGCCATATGTGTTGATAAAATTATTTTATTAGATGTTGATAAACGATTCATAAATTTTACACGGAAAAGATTGAAAGAGCATTCTAATATTGAATTTATTTTAGAAGATGCTCTAACTTTTACAGCAGAGGAAAAAGCTCATTTAATTTTACTCGGGTCCGCTTATCATCATATAGAGGACAGTAAGAAAATTATATTTCTGAGGAATGTAGAAAGAAATCTACGCTCGGATGGCTACGTATTGATGGCTGACCATTTTATACCTGTTTACAATAATGAAGAAGATTATTCTCACTCAATAGTTGAATTCTATTCAAAACTTATAAAGTATCTTGAATTAGTAGGTACTTCATCAACTGCTATAAGAATTATAAAACAAGTCGCATATTATGGTTATATTCATGAATACGAATATAAGGTTTCCTATAAAATATTTAGAGATCATCTAAACCAGACTAACCTGGTCGTAGGTAAAGAATATAGAGTCTGGCCTGAAAGGAATGGGAAATTTTTAGATCCTAAGGTTGGAAGTTTTGTGATAGTCTTGAGGAAAAAGGAGCAAAGTTATGAAAAATGAAATAATTAACTTCCTTAAGACCGAAATAATTTCTGAGATGTTGGCCTCCGAGATTTTCGTGTCCTTAACCGCTGTTGATGATGAAGAGAATCTCTTTAAGTGTTTGCATCCCCTTGTGGTGAGATTTGCTACCACTAAGCTTCGTCCTTGGGGGATACCTCTTATCGTGCTTAGTAATGATAGCAATAATAGATACCATGTCCTCGAATCATTTTTAAAAACAAAGTTAGAAAAACTATTCACAGAAGAAGTTATAAATAAACTTAAGACAGAAGAAGAGACAAAAAAAATTCCCAACGCACTTATTGAGAAATACGGTAAAGACAATATCCCGTGGTTCATAGCTGAGGTGGGAGATGAACCGGTTAAATTGGAAGGGAAATTCGAAATAAAAGAGAAAATGATAAATTACTACGCACTGTGTAAAAGTAATAATATCTTTGAAAATAAGGATCTGAAAGAAATACTTAAGGAAGTATATGATTCCATACTAAAAATAATAGAAAATTATAAAGCAATTCAGAAGAAATTAAAACCGGTAGAAAGCCGTATACTACAAAACGAGGATCGAGCATATAATCCTAACTGGCTCTTTAACTCGCTTGCTGATCACACCTTAATAATATCTCTCAGTATTATGAGGTTGCAAGATTGTTTAGATGGATTTTTCTTAAGCCTAAATAGAAAGGGTAATGAATTCCAAATAAAATATCATCCACGCTCATGGCAGAAAACAGCTTTGAATAAGTTGCAAAAAGACTTATCTCGCTCTCCTTTTGATATTCTTAGAGATGATGGTTATCCGCCTGAGTACTACCAATCAGGTTTCGCTATGGTCACTGGAGTTACACAGGTAGGGAACCCTCTAAGTGAAGAGATAGCCAAAGACCACAAAGAAGAAATTGGGAAAAAATATCCCAAAGAACTTCATAAAATTGAAGAAAAAATATGGTGCCCAACTAACTACAAAGTACTGTATGTTCCATTGAACGAAAGTATTATGAATAGATTCTTGATTGCTTTACGGCTTCCTGTTATGAAGAAATTGAATTCTTTTAATAGGGAACTTTTAGAAAGATTTGCAAACAAGGTGGCTTATCGTATAAAAATATCTTTTACTGAAAGCTTACTTCCGGATCAGAATTTTTCAACTTTGAAGTTTATGTTATACGAAGAAGCAGAATTACCAAAACCGTTAAGTGAAGAAAAGCCTAAAAATATTTCACTCTTTAATGACTTTAAGAGAAATAGTGATGCGATTCGAAAAATAGTAGAAGAGAGCGGACGAGCAAAGGAACTCCAAGAAATGACAAAGATTATCTCCCATCTGGCTAAGAACACAATTTTTAACATGCGTAGAATACCGCTGGATAGAAAAATTGAAGAGCTATGCGAAGAAGGAATGGTAGGCTGGAGATCGCTTTCTCTTCTTTACAAGTTCCAAGGTGATTTATTACTTAGTTTCCGGTTAATAGCCGACATAGAGAAAGAGCAAAAATTAACCGAAAAAAAAGATGTGAATTTACCCGAAAGGATTGTAGATGCTTTCGCATTTATCTATAATCTTACGGCTGCGCTTGACTTAAATAGAGATAAAAAATGGGATGGGGAAGGCCCATATCAATGGGGAAAGGGGGAAAAAATCCTTCCATTGGGGTTAACATTAGAGGTAGAGGAGAACAACAATCGAAAAGAAAAATATGAAAAAATTATCCCTGACCTGTCGATAAAAGATGAGATTTCACCTGACGTTAAGGGGAAAATTGAATCTAATGTTCCCGAACTCTCAACCCCACTCTATGTTACATTAGAACAATATCAGATTAAGGCGTTGGAGTTTATTTTAGTAGAAAGTTTTTTAAATGTGTTTAAACACAAGGCACAAAATTGTGAAAAAGTCATCGCACGATGTAAAAGTGAAACTCACCAAAATGAAAAATATATAATAAAGTCTATAGATATCGAAAATAAATCTAGTGGACCTCGAAAGCTGAAATCAGGAGGAATAAAATTCAACAAGCAGTTAGCTAAAAGGGCTGCGTTCGATTATAAGACAAGTTATTATGATGACAAATATACAGTTTCCCTTTCTATAAAAGAGGAGGCACCATGGCTTTAAGGAAGATAAAGATTGCTATGATCGATGATATGCGCCAATTAGAGGAGAGCTACTCCGATTTAAGAGAAATAAAAGGAGAAAAGCTAATAGAAATTACTAACCATCAGAATTTTTGTAGTTTATTAGAAGAGCTAATAAAAGATGGAAGCCTACCATATGATGACTGGAAAAGATTAGAAAAAATAACAAAATTTGCAAAGAATTTTTATCATGAATATGACATTATTTTCATAGATTTTGATTTTGTAATCCAAAAAATGGAATGTGTAAAAGAAAGGCAATGGGGATTTAAATTTGAATTTGAAAAAATAGAAGAAAATAGGAAAAAGAGGAAGTATTCTATTCTTCCTGAACTGGAAGGATTTACATTTTTACCCCTTTTTCTAATGGGAGACGCTTACAAATGGGCAAAATACGGGGAGAGAGTTATTGTTGTTCCTTATACTGGATATTTCTCTAATCTCTTAACCCGTTTAGGAGGATTTGTCCTTGTTTCCCAACTCTGCAGATATAATCCTGATCTGATAGGATTACTTAAACCTTGGGAAGAGATCAAAGACAGAGTACCAGAAATAATTAGGAAGAAGGGGCTGGAAATAGTGAAATTCCACTTTGACGAAGAAAAATTAAAGGAGCTTATTCAGTGCATAAGTAATGAAAAATTTAAAAAAGAATTTGAACTAGAAGCCAAAGAGAATAAGGTCAATATATCCACATTATTTCCTCTCATCCGCCTTAACGGTGAAAAGGAGAAATTCTTAGAATCACTATATGGTTTACTTTTAGAGAAAAATATGTCTCGTGGAATTATTTTATTCTATGGAGTATTAGATAAAATAGAAGTACTTCATTTCCTTCCGGAAGAGTGGGAAAATGTAAGCAAAAGAGCAAAGAATAACCTTAATTACTTCTTCAATTTCGATAATGATATAGCTATTGGTAACCCAGGATCTTTTTGGAAAGGGATAAAAATCCCTAAGGAATTTTATGAAAATTGGAAGAATTTTTATAATGAATCATCTTATAATAATACACAGCTTAATAGGTTAAAAAAGGTTTGCCGTTTCAAGTGGATAAACTCTGGTAGGATTTTCAATGGTAACGACGTATATCCTGGCATTAAGGATGTTAAAATAAAGCAGATTAAACTTATTTCTACAGAGATTGAGTTTAATGGAAGTCTAATCCAGTGGATATATTTGGATGACCTTAAGCAAATACGTGAAAATTTAGACAATCAACAGATTGCATATAATCCAACCAATAGGTTGATTTATATTAGCAAGTTTGCTAGGGAGGAGAAAATCAAACTCGTAGATAAAGAAAAAGCGGTGAAGTTAAGAAAGTTTTGTGTGGTATTACTGCAGAAAGAGGCAATAAATGAAAATAATGCAAGAGGGGTAGTGAACTCTTCAAAAGAAGATTGGAATACTTTCTTCAAAAAAGCTCCTCGATATTTTAACGCATATTCATTTAGTAAAGGTAAGGTTTACCAAATGAAAAGAGATACTTCACAGCAGCTTATAGAAATAGGTATGAATTCTGAGTTTAGAGATCGCTACGGTATCGCCTTTAGAAATATGATGATCCATACTAACGGCTTTATTTTGGAAGGTCTTGCAGAGGAGTTATAAATGGCTATTTATTATTGGCTTAAGTTTTCCTTTTCCCATAAGGGATCTAGTCTCATTTTGGCGTTCTTTGAAGACGATATGAATTCATTTGAAAACATTAAAAAAGAAGTTAAAATGAAATTTGAAAAAGAAGTTGGAATAAAAGTGGAGGTCGGTCAAGATACTGCTACTGATTTGCAAAATTTGAAGGAAAAAATTAAATCCCAGTTAGAGAGTTGGAGAAAAGAAGAGATCATATTTATTGCATTCGATAGAATATTTATAGGAATTAGCGATATAGCTGGTGAGGAATTGATAAAAGAGTGTAGCAATAATTATTGGTGTTTCCTATTTACACGTGATTTGCCAGTAGATTCGGTTCTAAATGAGTTAAGGAAACAAAATAGGTTTCTTCAATGGTATACGAAAACGCAGATAGTCTATCTATTAAGCGGTATTAGAACAGCAATAGATAAACCGAACATACAGAAAAATTTCTGGGGAATCCCACTAGAAATACATGTCCAACAGTTATCTCTCCTCAAACACAGCATTGCTCATCTCTGGTTACCACTGGATATTGATTTGCAGGGAATAAGAGAATGTTATAATGATGGAAGGAAGGATGCTGCTTGTAAATACCTTGAAGATGTCCTAGAAGATAAAAAGGATAAAACAAAAGACCAAAATAACAATCCCACATACACATCCTATCGACAGAAACTGGCAGTTTTGCAATATATGATTACGGGTTTTGATTTTGGGGTTCAGGGTTCGGAGTTAAATGACCCGTGCAGTGAGGATGCAAAGCCAGTGGATTGTTCTAAAGAAGTAAAAGAGTTTATGAATGGTAAAGAATCGGTTCTTGAATTGATTGAAAAACGGGAAAAAGTCAATAATGATTTGATAAAAGAATGGCATGAAGTTAAAGGGAAATATAAAGAGATAGAGAAATTAAATAAAAAAATAGAAGAAATTGGAAAATTTGAGCAAACGCTTCTCACTCTTGCTGGGCTAGTTACGAACTTACAGCCCACAAATGATACCAATTCTCCAATCTTCCAATTTATGTGCCTGTTAGATTGCAGAATTCAAAATAAGAAATACGATAATGTTAGTGAAATCCTTAATTTCTTTCAGTCCCATAAATTGCTTGATGAAGAAGGAAAAGAAAAGCAATTCTCCATTGGTAGTATAGATAAACCTATTGAATCTTTTAACGACTGGTTCTGTGCACTAGATGATTGTCTTCATAAAATTAGAGAAAACCTTTATAAGTAAAGAGGAATATAAAATATGATTGACATTAGTGAAGTAGTAAAATCTACTAAAAGATATTTTCGATATGTTTGGGATTGGAAAGAAGAAGAGATTGAACATATCGATATTAAATTTCTTGTAAATGATGAAACAGGAAATATAGGAGAAATAATAAGTCAAAATATTCTTTCTTTACCTCTAATGATTGTGGTAGGCAAAGAGCATGATTTTAGATTGAAAGAAATCTATGAAGATAGTGATGAGTATCTTAAAAAAATAACAGAGTGGAAATTTTTGTATAAATTGTTCCCGGAGAGAATCGGGTATGTGAGTGCTCCTTTTAAACCAGAATTAATGTGGATTCCAAAGCAAGATTACGAATACAAACTAAATTTAGAAAATATTAAAAGTATATTTGATACTATCAGTAGACTTACAAGGAAAATTAAGAAAAACTTATTGTTAAATGAAAATTTGAAGGACCCATACTACTTTATTAAAATCGCTGGCAGATACTTTACAACTGAAGATATGGCGGAAAAATATTCAATAGGACATGAAACTGCTGAACAGTCTAGATTTCTGCACCAGATGTCAAATCTACTTGCTGGATTAATAAAAGTAATAAAGAATAATAAAAATGGTAGTAATATAAAGCATGTTTTGATCATTGATAATAATATAAAACGGTATATAAATGAGATAGATACTAGGTTTAAAGAAATTTTTAAAAAAAATACTACCCTCGAAGAAATAATAGGATCATGTTCAAGTATTATAGAGACTTATTATTATGATTCAAATTTCAATAATTTATATTCAAGGTTATCTAAAGTTAAAAAAGATAAAGAATTTACAATAAATGTTAAAAAAAATGGTTCTGGAGAAATTGTTACAAAAGATATTAATAAGGATTTTGAATGTATCCTTGTAGATATCTTTTTGGGTGAGGATGTACCAAGTGGTATTGAAATAATGCAGATTTTAACTAGTAAATTTCCGCATGTTCCTTCGTTTGCTCTAAGTGTAAGTGATGATTTTAGTATAATTAAAGATGCAATAAAAGAAGGTGCTGACTATTATATCTTAAAAAATCAAATTTTCTCTCTGCCATTTGTCTATTACACTTATATTGAGGAATTGGGAAAAATCATTCTATATTTAAAAGAAAATAAATACAAGAAAAACTTAATAGGCAATATAAGATATTGGAAATTTAAGAAGAACCTATTATGTTTTGGTGATAAATGCTATCACATGATAGACCACTCCTACAAGCATACCCTTGATGATTGGAATTATATGAATCAAGTCTTGATACCGCTTATAAAGGAAAAAACGAAACAAGGGATTTTTGGAGAAGATGATGATTTACTTTATGCCTTCTGTATGGCTATATGGCTGCATGATATAGGGCATAAGGGAAATGATAATTATGGGGAGCCTCATCTAATTAGAGATAATCATGGATATTTATCAGGAGAACTTATTTTAAGGTATCCGGAGATTTTCAGAATTAAAGACCTCAGAATCAATGAAATAAGTGGTAATAAGCCAAATAAAGTCGATGTAGATGATTATTATGACCATAATTCTATTGATTTTTCTCAGGTTTCAGCTATTGAAATGATCTATAACCGAGAATTGGAAAAATTAACAACCACAGAAATGATTGCACTTATTGCAATGTATCACAAAAGCAACACCCCTCTTGATTGGACTGAGTATAAAAAATTAATGGAAGATAAAAAATCTATTCCATTAGAGTATTTCATTGATAGAGGTAAAAATGATAAAAATATTCTTACTCTTGAAAGAGTTTTAAATAAACGGCTTAGAATTAGTGAATTAAAGAATAAGTGCGAGAATTTTAATGATACTGTAGGTAATAGTTTGCAAAATAAACTAAAGGAGAAAATAGATTCTAAAGAGAGATTTTTAACACTAACTGCTCTCTTTAGATTTATTGATAGTATAGATATAAGAAGCATAAGGGTTGGGGGTGTTACTGAAAAAGAATTGAAAGAAACGGTGATAAAAAATGATGCTGAATATCAGTTCAAAAAAATGAAAACTGAGTTATTTAATCTGTTAAAAGATCTTAGTGATCCCGTGGCTGCAATTTTTGTAAAAACTTTTTACCAGGATGTTTTAGAAAAAATTAAATCCGGAGAGTTTACTCAACTGAATTTACCAGATGATTTGTTAAAGGATGGTAAAAAAATTATCAATTATAAATCTCTGGTTGATTATGCCTCTTTTATTGCTCTTCAGCCTACTCATTTCAATTTACATTCAAGTGTGAAAAAGATAGATTTTATATACAAAGGAAATTTGTGTTTTGATATTAATCTTACTACAGATAAAGAAGTAGAAGACCTTGAAAAAATGAAGGTTAGAGAGAGAGGTAAAAAGGAACAATCTGTCTATGATAGAATTATAGGTAAAAATTGTTATATAAAGAAAGAACTTGAAGGAGCAAAACATATTCTTAAGCAATGCTTGAATAATGTTAAGATAACTCTCATTAATACTGAAGGTAAAGTAATTGATACAGTCAACTGGAGCGCTAATGGTTAATATGAAAGTAACAGTTTTAACCGGAAGCGACGATTTTAATGTTTCGCTTGAAAGATATCTTTACTTTGTTTTTTCTGAGCAAATTACAGATATTTTTAAGGCAAAGCTGGGACAGCCGGAAACAATGAGACCTGAGATGCTTTCTTCACAACTATGGATTGCAGAAGCATTTAATCCTGAAGATATTAATAATCCTGAAGGTTTCCGTACAGTAAAAAAATTTGCCGGAAATACCTGTTCTCTTTTGTTTTTTACTTCAGATACGCCAGAAACTTTTCCAGTAGAAGGGAGGTTTTGGTTTACTATTCCCTCTAAAACAAAGTTATCCAGTAAGATTAAACAGGTAATAGAAAACTTGCCGCCTACTATTGGGGAATTTCAACGGCTTGAAAGATTATTGCCTATTCTTGGGGGAAAACCTTTCCACTATCATCATGATTATCACAATAAAAATTAATCAAATTATTATATATTACAGAAACGTGTAATGTGCGAAAATTTTTATAATTGCCAAAAATTGAAATAAAATATAAAATCAGAGTAGAGGCTTAGATGTCCAAGGAACCAAAGATATTGATAGTTGATGACATTGAAGAATATTTAAAATCTCTCAAGGCTATTCTGGAAAATAAATTTAGTGTTATTACCTCAACATCGCTTGAAGATGCCAGAAATAAAGTTTCCAATGACATAGAAATTATCTTACTTGATATTAGATTAGATGAAAATGATGATGCAAATAAAGATGGTTTATTACTTCTAGAATGGATTAAAAAGAAATATCCTGAAATACCTGTAGTTATGATGAGTGGTTACAAAGAATTTGATTTGGCTGTAGATTCTTTGAATTTGGGCGCGTCATATTTTTTGCGCAAGCCTATTAATTCTTCCGAACTCAATGTTATCTTAAAAACGATAATGGAAAAAAGTGTGCTCTTCAGGGAGAATGTCGAGTTAAAAGAAAAACTGAAAAAATTCAAGACATAGAAAAATATTACAAAATAGAGATTTATTTAAGTAAAACTATAAGATATGGAATATATGAAGAAAAAGGTCTTAATAGTAGATGACCAAAAGGATTATCTTAAACTTATAATTAATGAACTCAAATCAGAATTTGATATATGTTATTCTGATTCTCTATCTGGTCTAAAGAATATATTATTGGACAAATTAGATCTTGCTTTACTCGATATCCGGTTAAATAAAAATGATAGTGAAAATACAGATGGTATTGAAATTTTAAAAATTTTACATAATGAAAGCCCGGATATACCTGTAATAATGATGACAGCTTATGGAGATGTTGATATTGCTGTAGAATCAATGAAATTTGGAGCAGTAGATTTTATACAGAAAAATAAGGTAGAGATTGCTGATATAAGAAAAATTATTCAAACTAATTTGGAAAAACATAAGCTAACGAGAAAAATATCTGAATTAGAAAAGAAGCTTCAGCTATTAGAACCCGGTGAAATAGTGGGTAATAGTGTCTTTATTAAGAATATAAGAAGACTGGTTGATATGGTTGCAAATGATGGATATGTAACCGTTTTACTTCAAGGTGCAACTGGAACAGGAAAAGAATTGGTAGCAAGAGCGATTCATTCTAAAGGAGTTCGTAGCAAAAATCCTTTTGTTGCTTTTTCTATATCAAGCTTAAACAGGAGTTTAGTTGAAAGCGAATTATTTGGGCACGAAAAAGGAGCATTTACTGGAGCTGATAAAAGAAAAATAGGGTATATTGAAAAAGCGAATGGTGGTATTCTCTTTTTGGATGAGATTGGAGAATTGGATCCGGAAGTCCAGATGAAACTTCTCAGATTTCTAGAAAATAAAACCTTTAGACGGCTAGGAAGCACCGATGATATTCAAGTAGATTTACAAGTAATAGCAGCTACGAATAAAAATTTAGAGACTGCAGTGAGAGAAAAGAATTTTAGGGATGACTTATATTTCAGATTAAAAACTTTTCAGATATTTTTACCTGAGCTTAAAGAGAGAAAAGAAGATATCCCTCAACTGGCAAAATATTTTTTAAAACTCTTTCACTTACAGGGTAGGACAAGAATCACAACTATATCAAATGATGCTATGGAGCTTCTTAAAAGCTACTTATGGCCAGGGAACATACGAGAACTGAAAAGTTGTATAGAAAGGGCTGTTATCTACGCTGAATATAATGAACATAAGGAAATTATAGTTGAAGATCTCCCTCTTGATGTAAGGCAAAGAGAAGTAAAAGAGTTAAAAGGTTTGCAGATTGAAATTCAAGACGGGGGAACTGATATACATAAAGAGCTTAGAAGGCTTGAACTTGCATATATTGAGAAAGCATTGGAAAAAGTAGGAGGCAAGAAAATAGAAGCTTGGAAGATTCTGGGATATAATGATAGATATGCAATGCAGAGAAGAATCAAGCGGATTATTCAAAGCAACAACAATTTGCTATACGAATTTCCATTACTACAAAAGCTTTATAAGAGATGTAGTTAGAAATGAAGATGATAGTTAATAAAAATCACTTAGTTAAATCATTACAATCAAGGGTAAGTTATACATACGTTCAGGATATGTGAAGTGGACCAAAAAAACTGTGGAATTCCCCCGAAAAAATGGACACCCTAAAAAGTTTGAGTTGCATCTTGATAATACTCAAAAGGGTTTTTTTGATTCAAGTCTGAATGTTTTCTCTGTCGATTGTAAAAGATTTCAATATACCTAAAGATGTCCCGACGGGCTTGATCTTTGCTGTGAAAAGTCATTAGGTGAACAAATTCTTTCTTTAACGAGCTGAAGAACGACTCCATCATGGCATTATTAAAACAGTTCCCTTCATTACTCATGCTCTGATGAATATGCCACGCTTTTAATATCTTTTTCACTTTGTGACTGGCATATTGACTCCCGCGATCAGCATGGAAAATGAGTCCTGGTGGAAAGGGTAAACTGAAATACACACCCAATGGTAAACAGAAATACATAGGTAATGGTAAGCAGAAGTGCACTATTAAAGGTAAACAGAAATACACTATTCAGAGTGAACATAATTCTTTTTTTTGGGAAGCTCCTCTAGGGTTTAAAAAACTTTAAAGGAGAGGAAATGACATAAGAAAAAATGTACAAACAGATTCAAGATTTAAATCTTAAGAGGTTCAATGAAGTGGTCTAATTGTCAAGACCAAAATTGAATCTTTTTTTAGGTGTATTTCCTTGATCATGCTATAGCCATTTGCATCTGACGATAAGCCTCGAAAGGTGTATCGTATTCCCCTAAGGATTGATGCAACCTATCTTGATTATATTTTCGAATAAATTCCCCGATGCTTGCTCTACATTCCGCTATCGTCTCATAGGATTTGGTATGAACTTCCTCATACTTGAGGGTTCTCCAGAACCGTTCTATAAAGATATTGTCGATCACACGCCCTTTGCCATCCATGCTGATCTTGATCTTTTCTTCCTTGAGGATTGAAGTAAAATCACCACTTGTAAACTGTGAACCCTGGTCCGTGTTGAAATACTCCGGGGTTCCTCTTTCCAGAGCCTCTTTTAAAGCCTCATAGCAGAAATCCGTCTCCAGAGTGTTGGAGATCCGCCAGGAGATGATATAACGGCTGTATATATCCATCACGGCCATAAGATAGACAAAACCATGCTTCAGCCGAATGTAAGTTATATCAGCTGCCCAAGCGATGTCAGGCCTGTCTATTTCAACATCACGGAGAAGATAAGGATATATCTGATGCTCCTTGTCAGGAAAACTCAATCTTTTCCTGGGATAAATCGCCTCTACTCCAAGAATCCGCATCAGGCTCCGGGCTTTGTGTCGGCCGACTTTATGTCCCCGGCGCTTCAACTCCCGGCTCATCCGACGACTTCCATAAAAGGGGAAATCCAGGTAGATCTTATCCATTTCATCAAGAATCCTCTGATCTTCCTCACTCAACCCGATCCGTTCATAATAGAGAGAAGACCGGTTGAAAGAGAGAATCTCGCACTGCCTCCGGATGCTCAATTGCTGGTTGTCCTTTTCCACAAACTTCCTCTTTACAGGCTCTGGATTTGCTTGTACTTTTTTTTTAGAAACTCAAGCTCGATGTTCTGCTTTCCGATCTTCTTGTACAGTTCTTCGGTAAGTTTCTCCTTCTCTTCCAGCTCAGGATCTTTCTTCCTGGAAAAAACACCGGCCACGTTCTCCAATAGATGCTTTTTCCATTTCGTGATCTGATTGGGGTGAACCTCAAAATGACTCGCAATCTCCGAGAGAGTCTTCTCTCCCTTGATCGCTTCCAGGGCTACTCTTGCTTTAAATTGGTCGTCGTAAGTCTTTCTTTTTCTCAATAGTGACCTCCATATTATATTGTAAGGAGATACACCTTAAATTACGACCTTTTTTGGTCTGAATCGCCTGAACCATTATACAACATTAGCTTTAAATTTCATTTCTTTTTTCAAATAGTCTATTTTAATTTCGAAAAGATCAAAAAAACCTTCACGACCCAAAACTGGACATACGATATTGGCAAATGTAAAACATATATAGGAATCAAATTTCCATCCACCAACACCCAAAACTATATCATGAAGATACGTATCAAATGATTGTCCACCTATTCCCTGTATTTTTTCTATTCTATCATTTTCAACGGTTAGTCCTATTGCTTGACCAAACAATCCAGGGAAAATAGACACGCCTGCCCCAGAATCTATCAAGGCTTTAAGATCAATATAATTTTCTTCATCGGCCTTGTTAAACAAACGGATGGAAATGTAAGGCTTAAAGATACTTTTTCTCTCTGGAAAAGCAGCGGATGGAGATGCTGTTATTTTAACGAATTCTTCTTTAAAGGTAGGGAGCATAACTCATTCTAAAGTCAGGAACCTTCATAAATTCAAATTCCCTATAATCTTTGCCTTTCAGTTTTTCAAAAAGTTGTTTTAAAGTTTTTCCAGCCTCAATTACTTTTTCACCATCTTTTGATAAAGCTACCCACATATTATCATAGGGCCTTAGAATTTCAGAAAGATCATTATTTTTTTTTAGCTGTTTTGCCATTCGGAAATCTCTCTCGACAAAATTACTTTAAATTTATAATACTCTAGGAGATATTTGTCAAATTCTTTGTTCTCTACATGTTAATACGATTTTCCCTTAATTTTGGTTGCAATTAAAAAAAAATGCATGTTTTACATATCTCATCTGGTCAAGGTATTAGGGGGCGTAGCATTTTATCCATAATCAATATCTCGGAGATGCAGAAGTATCATTATAAAAATAGAATCGACCTTCTATAGTTCTTCTGTATTGATCGTGTGATATTTCGAATACACGAAGAGCTTTTCTTATTTTTGGATTTTCTTTCAAAAAATCTTTCATTCGATCTTCTATCTTATTAGATTCTTTTTTTCTATCCATATCGTTAGTATTATAACAAATTATTATTAGCTATCCAATCCTAAGAATTTCTTACTTAAGAATTTCTCACTAATTAACTAACAATAAGTCTACATAATTATTAGACGCAATATTTTTTATATTTTCTCATTTTAAATCTTTAAATTTCATAATAAAACGCCTTCTTTCCTGCGGATTATTAATTGACAGTATATGTTTGTTCTATGTATTATTTTAAATACAGCAGCTCAGAGGGTGGAAAATTGATGAAATTTGGAGAAAATTATTATGAATAAAAAAATAAAGTCCTATAGTAAATCTAAAATAGCAACATATCCAAAATCACTAAACGAGGGTACTCTTAACAAAAAAGCCATCAACAATCTCCTGGAGTTCATGAAAGACAAAGGGATGTCGGTCGAGAGGCTGCCTGCTGAAATTCTTAAACAAACGGGTTATCGGCCCAAAATTGAATATTGGTCATGCCGAGGAAATCAGAATTGGGAGGGACTCGTTGTGGGGTTCCCCAGAACTAAGAACGACCTTTCAACGAGAAATGTCGGGACTCCTTTCCTCCGGAAGCTCCTTTACCCAATGCTGATCCTACACAGAAGTCTAACATACTATTATTCCCGCCCTATGCCCTGTCTCTACCTGATCGGGGATTGTTTTGATGATGTTTTCCTGCGGAAATTCCGGTTTTTAAGTTCTCTAGTTCCTCATGTCATTGTTTTGAGTGGAGATCTTCAGAGATGGGTTTACAGAAAAGCGGGCCATAAGCCTACAAAAAAACCAGACAAAATCAATGAGTATTATCTCCAGAAATTCTTATGTGAGCGGATGAGTTCCAAAAAGGGACTGCAACTTCCTATAAGTTTAGGTAAGAGCATCCAGATCGATCTAATCTCCTATGAAGTTCCGACTGTGGCCAGCGGGTTGAAAACCGAGAGACTGGATATTTTAGGTTATGACCTGGACGACAATTCGCTTATCGCCTTCGAAATCAAAGGCTTTGATGCTAGTCGGCCTGAACTGGAGAATTTGTTTTTCCAGGGATTGGAGCATCAAAACTGGCTGGAAGAAAACAAGATGGCCGTGAAATTTGCAATCGACGTCTTGATGGGAAAGAAGATCAACACAAGAAAACGAGTGAAACTGATTCTGGGTTTTTGTGGAGAGAAAATACCTAAACTATTTCTTGAAATGAAGACACAAGCCCTCAGGAGAGACCGCTTTCTTCAGATCGAATTCTGCCGCCTAATCCCTCCTCTAAAATATGGTGATGAGGTGAAGGTTGAACGTTTTAAACAGTGAATTTCACAGATTTTGTTAATCAGGGGTATTTAATTTGACATCTGAAAGATTTCCTAACGATGTAAAGAAGTTTATTGAAACAACTCCTTGGACCTTTGCAAAAACGCATGCTGATACATGGCCTCATCATTATATTGTAAGAGATAGGGTGGACGAGAAGCTTTAAGATTATTTCTGGGGTCGGACCGAACGAAGTGTTTTAATCTTCAGGAGTAAAACTGTAAAACGGCCTCAAGATCGGCCTTAAAGCAATGGTTTTTGATAGGGAAAATCGCCTTTTAGAAAGAAATGTGTGTGCAACCGAAGGGAACTTCATACAAACATTTAATTCAATGCATGGACCACACATACATGAACATGGTGTGATCAGGAATTGTGGAATATATTTAATGGTTATACTGACGATATCAAGGATACAGGGAAACTATGCGATATGGAGAATTCTATTTGACAGAGAAATGCACACTCATTATAATGAGCATATACTCAATATTATGAGCATAAGAGAATGAAGACAAATTTCATCACATTTACAAATCACCAAAAAGTCCTCAGCTTTCTAGTGAAGTATTCAGACAAAGAATTTTACGAAAGAGAGATTTCCAGGAAAATCGATATCAGCTTTGGCTCAGCCAATAAAGTTCTGAATGATCTCTATTCTGATGGATTATTAAATAGACAACAAAGAGGAAAAATGTATTTCTACAGTATAAATTCTGCTGACCCAATTTTTCGGCAATTCAAGATACTTAATACAATTGTATTATTGCGGTCTTTAATTAATGAATTAAAAAAAGCAACCAGAAAAATTATTCTTTATGGAAGTTGTGCAGAGGGAACAGATACATCAAAAAGCGATATAGATCTTTTTATAATCTCCAATAATAATAAAAAAGCACTCCAAATAATTGAAAAATACTCCTTGGGAAAGGGCTTCGAAGAAATTAAAATCCAGCCTGTAATCTTTTCGCCATTAGAACTTTTAAAAAGTGAGAAAAGCGATAAAGAATTTCTGTCTTTAGTAAATGAAGGCATTGTTCTATGGGAAAAGATTACAGATGAACGCGGAATTTAAAGAATGTTTGGAGAGAAAGAAAATTATTGTATTTCCTAAGGGGAAGAAATTAGTAAACAAAGAATTAAAGTCAGCTCAAGAGGACTTAGAAAATGCTAAGTTCGGACTTATTCACAGGAAGTATAAGTGGCCTACAATTCAAGGTTATTATTCTATGTATCACACAGCAAGAGCACTATTATTCTCTCAAGAATATCGTGAAAAAAGCCATTACTGTGTTTACATTGCAATAAAGGCCTTATTTGTTGAATCAGGAAAATTGGATTTCGAACTTGTCGAAGCTTTATATAATGCTATGATTTTGAGAGAAAATGCTGACTACAGAAGCCAGTCTTCAAAATCTGGAGCTATTTTAGTTTTAAAAAAAGCAGAAGAATTTCTAAAAAGAGCTAAGGAAATTTTAAATAAAATTTATTGAAGAAACAGTTTTGTTTTACTTTGTGTTTTCGGAGTCTGGCCGCACAAAGTGTTTGAATCAATCCCTTGGGGTCTTTTCTTTTGGGGTCGGGCCGCACGAACTGTTTGAATTTTCAAGAGTTAAAAAGAAAAACGTCCTCAAGATCGGCCTTAAGGGAAGTCCAAACAGCTTCTACTGCAGCCCATCGCAGTCAGCGGTTGCCTTGCTTAACAATCTTGCCATGATAAGCCCTTCCCCCTGATCTGTGGGTAGAAGGTATAACCCAGATTCTCACGACTGCGTTTATAGACCTCACTAATTAAAAACAAAGTTAGACCTCCTATTTGACATACATTCCAATTTCCTCAATAATAATTTTTAATCTTAGGATGATGTTCTAATGTCTATAATGTTTGGTCCCTTCTGGTTTTGGGACATAGTGATAATCCTTTTGATTCTACCTCTGGCATTGACATTAATAAAGTAACTAATAAGATGACAGAAATTCACCTCCTTCTTGACCGGGAAAAGCAGCTTCAGGCCAAGCTCTATGAAAAGGAGAAAAGACTGCTTGGCCTAGTCAGCATGTTCCTGTCGCTTGGCATTCTTCTCACCTTTTATTACAGTGGTTTTAGTGAATGGCTGGCAAATTTTTCTCTCGGTCACTCTATTATCTGGACTTTTCTCATCTACGTTGTAACTTTCCACCTTGTCTTTGCGCTCCTCAGTTTCCCGCTTCATTTT